>Ga0209711_10000014_pt1 | contig 138005 bp, 104 predicted proteins | sample ArcticOcean_MG_C_7_FD_187441 | JGI IMG/M metagenome (GOLD analysis project Ga0209711, IMG submission 187441) | Marine microbial communities from western Arctic Ocean - ArcticOcean_MG_CB11_88 (SPAdes) (version 2) | ecosystem: Environmental > Aquatic > Marine > Oceanic | place: Arctic Ocean... | reverse complement strand
TGTGCAGTTTGCCCATGCAGCCCACTCAGCGTGAAACTTTTGATTATTTGGCATTCCAAAGATAGCCGCACCTCTATCATCATGCCTTTGGTGGTTTACTGCCATTGCTCTAGCGTTAGCTACTGGCCCTCTTTCAAGAGAAGCAATTGCTACTGAAGCGTTATCAATAATCCTGTTGATTACCATATCCTCTACTTCGGAAGAGATTTCAACATCTTCATAAACCATTTTAGCGATTTTATAAGCTAATTGTTCTTCTTTTGGTAAGTTTTCTTTAGAAGCGTAAACCCTTAATTTGTGATTTACTAATCCTCTATCTACTGCCTTCATATTTAATTTGTGTAAGATTCATAATTAGAAAGTTTAATTTGTGATTATTCAAATACAATTCCTTCTCTTTCATCCATTGATAACACCTCTCTTTGAACTGATCCTAAATAAGCAGATAATGGCCTGATAATTCTATTGTCAGCAGCTTGCTCCATAATGTGAGCCGTCCATCCCGTAATTCTAGACATAACAAAAATTGGAGTAAACATTTCAATATCAAACCCCATCATGTAATATGCTGGTCCAGCAGGAAAATCTAAGTTAGGATAGATGTTCTTTTCTTCAATCATGGTATTTTTTAAGATGTTTGAAATCTGCATCCACTTCTCACCACCAGTAAAAGAAGCCATTTTTTTAGCATACTTAGTCATTGTAGGAACTCTTGAATCTCCAGACTTATAAACTCTGTGTCCGAATCCCATTATTTTCTTCTTATTTGCTAATGCATCTAGGATCCACTCTTTTGCATTTACAACTTCACCAACCTCTTTTAACATATGCATCACTTGCTCATTAGCACCTCCGTGTAAAGGCCCTTTTAAAGCACCAATACCGCCACAAACTGCAGAATAGATATCAGAATTAGTAGAAGTAATTACTCTAGAAGCAAACGTAGAGGCGTTGAAAGAATGCTCAGCATAAAGAATCAATGAAACATCAAACGCTTTAATTACTTCTTTTGCAGGAATTTTACCAAAACACATATGAAAGAAATTCTCTGAAGCTGTTAGATCAGTCTTAGGTGCGATAAATACTTTTCCTTCTTTATGTCTGTAAGCTGAAGCAATTATGGTAGGAATCTTAGCCAACATCTGGATGTACTTATCCATGTTTGTAGATGGAGAATCATCCCAAATTCTTTCGTCTTCCATTCCTAAGAAAGAAACACCTGTCCTTAAAGTATCCATTGGGTGAGCTCCTTTAGGAAACTTCCGGATTACATCTAATAAATCTTGAGATACGTTTCTATACCCTCTTTCCTTTGCAACGAAATTAGTCAATTCAGTTGATGATGGTAATTCTCCATTCACCATTAAGAAAGCAACCTCCTCCCAACTACATTTCTCACATAAATCTTGAACAGCATAACCTCTATATGTTAATGAATTCGTTTCAGCCATTACTTTTGATACTGAGGTATCGTCTGTGATGACTCCTGCTAATCCTTTTGGTACTGTAATGTTTTCTGCCATATTTTATATTTATTTAGTGACTTTGTTCCTATGAATTACTGCAAAATTAATTTAAGTCAAATGAAAATACTTTAAAATGAATAATTTAAATAATTTTTTAAACTAATGGAAGAAATCATTCAATCAATGGTAAAGAATGGATGAATTTTGATAGCCTGAATGTTAGACTGTTTTATTGTTCTTTTGTTAATTCAAAATTATACAAACTATCATCATAATTATTGTATGCAGGGTAGTTTAACAATTCATATAACCTTGATCTAGTTTGCATGATATCTAGAACTGCATCTGCGCTTCCAGTTTCTTTAATTGCTTTTAGTCCTTGTTCTACGCCATACATTGCCAACCTTTGGGTGGTTACAGGATAGATTACCAAATTATACCCAAGATTCTCCAATTCTTTTTTTGTTAATAATCTAGATTTACCAAATTCTGTCATATTAGCTAATAAAGGAACATTCACTGCTTTTCTGAAAGATTCAAACTCCTCTTGTGTTTTAATAGCTTCAGGGAAAATCATATCAGCTCCAGCATCAACATACGCCTTCGCTCTGTCTACTGCTGAATCAAATCCTTCTACTGCTCTAGCATCTGTTCTAGCTATAACTAAGAAATTATCGTCATTTCGAGAATCGACCGCAGCTTTCACCTTCTTAGCCATCTCATCCCTAGTAACTAGTTGTTTACCATTTAAATGACCACATCTTTTTGGATTCACTTGATCCTCCAAATGACAACCTGCAACACCTGCATGTTCCACCTCTTGAATCGTACGAACCATATTCATTACTTCTCCAAAACCAGTATCCACATCCATGATCGTTGGTAAAGATGTTACCTTAGCAATATTACCTGCAAATTGAGTGACCTCAGACATTGTAGTTAATCCAATATCGGGTAAACCTAGAGAGTTTGCCATTACAGCTCCAGAACAATATACTCCATCGTAGCCATATTGCTCCACCATCATAGCAACCATTGGATTGTAAGCTCCAGGGAATTCTAAAAGTTTTCCAGAGTTTAAAGCCACTCTAAAATCTATTCTTTTTTGTTGATGTGTTTTCTTGTTTATAATCATTTAAAATATTTAATTTAATTAAGTTGTAAAATGTTCTATATTACATACTAACTTACATATTTACGTTTTAAAAGGCAAATGGAGCTGAGTCAAAAGGTTAGTTTTATAATATTCATTGAAAGAACACCCTCACTATTATACAAACACCTCTCGTCAAAAGAAAACAGATATTATTTTAGTAGGGGAGACCCTATAAAAAAATGATATAGATATTTTTGTATTTTTTATTAGTTATAGACACCATGAACAGAACCTTTCAAAAAAATAAATGACTCAATTAAGTTTTTTAATTCAGAATTAATCAATCTCAATTGCACCCAAATCTGGAAGACCAGTAATTTTATTTCCTAATATATCAAACTCTAATTCTAACCCTTTAAAAAGACCTATAGTGTCATTTGAAATATTCTGAATTTTAATTCCTTTGTTTTTAATTAGATTAATATTTTTTGGAATATAATCGTGAATATTTTGACCTCCTTTATTTGAAAATTGAGAATTACCAAAAAAACTATTTTTTGGTTGAATTAAAACATTTTTAGGCCAGTAAGAATCATTCAAAAATAAATTGTTTTCAAAAAACACATTTTTAACCTTCCCTTTTCCTGATTTATCAGGACGATATTGATCTCCTAGAACGAACTTACTCTTCCCTTCAATGTGAAAAATATTATTAACAACTAAAACTCCATCTGTTGCTTTGTCTACTGCAATTTTGGATAAGAAAGATTCATTTGTATAGATAGTATTATTATATATATAACTATTAAATGGACCATTTCTTTTATTATTTTTTCCAATAAAACCACTTAGCCAAAATGTTTTTCCTTCTTGAAATGCATTTTTTTCTCCTTTAATTCTATGACCATCATTTACGCTAACATTATACCTATATGAGCAGTTGTGATTATTTCCTAAAATTTCAATAAATCCACCTGCATTTCCTACACTTAAATTATATTGAACAATTACATTATCACAATTAAAATCTATATGACAACCTGCAGAATCTGCAGGTCCATTAGCATACATAAATGAATTTTTTTCTATCAGAACATTAGAGGCTCCCCAAGTCCATAATCCACTTCCTCTTCCCCATTTTCTACCATCATCTGCGCTTCCTGAATACTTTACATCATTACCATAAACATGTAGGTCTTCTACTAAACTAAACTGTATACTAGGACCACCTGTTCTTAAAAGTTTATTATTGGCTACTTCAATATTTTTAAATCTATTTTCACTTCCTTTAGAGGTCATTTTTATGCCAGTATGTCCAACATTTTCAACATAACAATTGGTTACTGAAATACCATCTATGAATCCAGATTTACTTGAATTATAAAATCTAATTCCAAAACCATATGCTTGAGTACCCATTGAAGTTTTTACTTCATTTAAATCTCTTGTAAAACCTTCATTTTCAAAAAAAACATCTTTAACCGTCACGTTATCGATTGAAATATTTTTGTAAATATTATTGGAATGTATGTTGACTAATATTCCAGATCTCATAATTGCTTTATTAGTAACTCTGCCAGTCTTTAAATTTGGATAATTTTCAATAACTCCTCCACCATTTGCTGTTATTGATAAATTAGATATGGATGTATTTGAAGAGTCTTCAATGTAAATACCTGCGATATGACCTTTGGAATCAACTATAGGGTGTTTATTATTTGATTCTTTAGAGTAATTTGAAATCGAGATATTATCTAAATTAATAATAGAAATATTTCCTTCAAAAAATGATCCATTTGATAAAAATATTCTATCTCCAGATTTTAGTTTTAAGGTTTTTAATTTTTCTAAAGCCTTAAAAGGCTTTTGAATAGAATGACCATTATTAGAATCATTCCCTAATTCTGAATCAAAATAATAAGAGACAGATTTAGTCTTTTCCTCACAAGAAATTAAAAGAAGTATTAAAAAAAGAAATCGAATATTTTTCATTTATGAACCATTATATGCACCTATGTTTGGTTTTGAAGTATTTGAAACAGAATTTCCGAAATAATCTTTTCCTCCATTATTTTGAATAAAATTTTTATAATCAGTACTGCCATTAATTAAAATCCCTTTCCCAATTGCAGGACTTCCTGATTGTAATTTATAATCATTTGGATCAGTAGAACCAGGATTAACTAATTTAGGGTCAGAAAAGATTTCACTTGAATGGTGCTCAAAAGCAGTATTGTCACTGATTTTTACATCGCCAAAATATAAATTGTTTCTAAAGAAATTTAAATCTTTGTCATTATCTGTTTTAATACTCATGCTTGCACCTGAATTGATATAAATTAAATTATTATAAACAAATGTATCCTCAGTGTTTTCTCTAATAAGTACGCTAGGTGTCATTGCACTTCCTGTAACCGGATTCGTACTTGGTACAAATACAGTATTATTATAAATAAAGTTGTTCTTTGATCCTATTCTTCTATTATTACCAGCAAAATCAGAAACCCAAAAAATCAAACCTTTATGATCGCCTGTTCTAGTACCATCTCCGATACTAATATTATATCGATAACCACAATCTAAATTCTCTCCAAGAATTTCAACAAAACCACCAAAATTATTTTTACTAAGACAGTATTGAATAACAACTCTTTCATTTCCCCAATCAATATGAGCTCCAAAAGAGTCTAGTGGACCATAAGCATCCTCAAACGTACATTTTTGAACAATAACATCATTGGATGTAAACATCCAAAGCCCACTCCCTCTATTCCACATCCTACTATCATCAATTGAGCCCGTACCTTTAAACGTAGAGTTCTCTATTAATACATTTTTTGTTCTTGCTAAAACGATTCCGGAACCTCCAGTGTTATGAAACTTTGAGTTAGTTATAGTTATATTTCTGTGGTAATAATCAGCCTGTGCGCCAGACATTCTATTTACTATATGAATTCCATAATGACCTATTAAACTAATATCTACGTTGTCAATTATAATTCCATCAAAATAATTTATTTCAGAATCATTATATGACTCAAACCTCATTCCGTAACCCTGATGTTTATATGATGTTTCATTCGGTGTGGGATATATGTTTGAAACTTTAACATTAGAAACCTTTAGATGATTTATATTCTTACCTTCTCCAAATCTTAAAGCTAACAACCCAAATCGTTCATCTTGTCCACTTCTAGTTGAACCACTCATTAATTTAACGTCTCCATTAGATTTCTTATGAGAAGCATCATTCTTAAACTCGAGATTATTTACTTCAATATATTGAACATTGTCTAAAAATAATGATGCTTGGTAACCATTTCCATCTATTATAGGTTTATTAGCTGCTCCATAACTTTCAATAATAATAGGGCTTGAATCACTGCCAGAACCTCTTAATTTGAAATATCCTTTCCATGTGTCTCCAGTTTTAAATTTAATGTTATCACCTGGAGCAAATGTTATGCTATTAATTTTTCCTAAATTTTTAAATGCATTAGCTTCAGATTTGCCATCTTTAGAGTCGTCTCCACCAGAAAAACTAATATAATATATTGTATTTCCACTTGAAGAAGAGTCGGAGTATTTGTCGGGATCTGTTTCGTCATCGATATTACCCCCGGTATTTCCTCCTCCATTATTATTTCCGCTTCCTGAAACATCATCTCCATCTGATGATCCAGAAGAGCAACTAAACGTTATAAAAATTGACATCAATAAAAGTCTTAGTTTCATATTTATAAAAATTTCAACAGTTTATTCTAAAATACATAAAACCTATTATTTTAATGTTCACATATTGTTCAAGATTTAGGTTATATTCTAATTTTAAAATTATTTTTACTAAAGATTCGTTTTAATATTTAAAAAAGGTCCAGATAGTTAAAACTGGACCTTTTTAAAAACAAACTATAAAAACTCTATTTAATACCCTGGGTTCTCTATTAGGTTTGGATTTTGAGCCAATCTATTTGTTCCATATGGAAGCCAGTACATTTTTGGAAGGAAAGGTGTGTTTTGTGAAAAATTCCATTTCCATTTTTTAGCTTTATACATTCCATCACTAGCTCTTCTGTACCATTTTGTACCAAACTTAGCAGTTAGATGTAACTCTGCTTCAGCATCTTTCCAAGTTCTTAAATCCCAATACCTATGGTTTTCTGCGTAAAGCTCAACAAATCTTTCATTTTTAATAAGATCTAATGTTAAAGTAGTCTTTGCTGGCATATCTACTCTAGCTCTAAGAGTATTTAATAAGCCTTTCGCTGTATCCATTCTTCCTAATTCAAAGGCAGCTTCAGAACCATTTAGGTACTGCTCACCTGTTCTAAGGATTATGTAATCTACATCGTCTGTTCCAAATGCAGGAAATTCAACATCAGGATGTATTCTTTTTTGGAGAAGTCTTCCACCTCTATTTCTGTTTCTTCCCGGTGCTCTTTTAGGAACGACATTACCTGCTCGACCTAATTTACTTCCTGATCCTACTGTATTGTCATGAAACCACACCTCTCTTCCTTGAAATACATCTTCAGGAGTAAAGAGTGTTGCTAAATAACGAGGATCTTTTTTATATACGACCTCCTCGATATCAAACCATGTTTTATTATCAAATTTAGCATGATGCTTGTCTCCAGCACTTCCATCTTGGTATTCAAACCTAGCATCAGAAGCTACGTACATATGCATGTTTGAACCCCATCCTGCCTTAAATCCATCAGGTAAAGCATATCCACTCCAAGCATGAGTTTTTCCTAAAGCTGTATTATATTCTTCTGAAAAAATAACTTCGGAAATTCCTTTTACTTTATAAAATATTTCTCCAAATGCTTTCTCATTATCTGCACCTGAATGTAAAGGGTGTTTGCCTGCATCAATTACCGCATTGGCAGATTGAAAAGCCAATAGATAATAAGCATCAGCTGATCCTGCAGGAATGGATGTTAATCCATTTGAGGATTGAGGATGATATTTTGCAATTCTTGCAGCGTACAAAGCTACTCGACTCTTTAATGCTCTAGCAGCCCACTTAGAAGCTTTCCCATAAATTACTGTTCCAGGTAAATCAGTACTTGCAGCATCTAAATCAGAAATTATTTGATCATAAGTTGCTTGTAAAGTTGATCTAGGAATCATTAATTCATCGGCACTTGAATCAACAGGTTTTGCTGTTATTTCAAGTGGCATTCCGCCATATCTTTTTGCCATATCAAAATACATCCAAGCTCTTAAGAACTTAACCTCAGCAATTTGTTGTTTTATAATTTGGGGATCAAAACTTGCACTATTTAAAATATCAATTATTTCATTACAAGATCTTATATTTCCGTAATGCCATCTATTTAAATTGATATGCGCCCCACTTGATGTAGGAATATTGTAAGAAGCTTTAACTGCATTTTGCCATGGAGCCATAAGTGTGTATTCACCACCAACAACTGCATCTGTTAATCTTTCTTGACCTTGCTTGACCCCATCTTCGTTAGGTTCAAAAACTGCGTTAGCATAAATTTTAGTTAAAAATGCTTCCACTAATTGAGGATCTTTTTTAACAGCCTCTTCACCTATCATGTCAGTTGGCAAAAGGTCTAAGTCAGCACATCCGAATGTGAAAAGTATAATTAGTAAGTAAGTTAATTTTTTCATTTTAGTTAGTTTATATATTATATGATTCATTATTTATTAAAAGGTTTAAAATCCTATTTTTATTCCAGTTGTTACAGTTTTGCTATTTGGGTATGCTCTGTCCATGTTACCACCAGCTGTTCCACTAATAATTTCAGGATCGTAACTTCCAGAATAAACACCTAAATTATCAAATGTTAAAAGGTTTGAGCCAGCTAAATAAAGTTGAATACTAGATAAACCTAATTCATCAACTAATTTATTTCCAATATTATAAGTAAGGTTAATTGTTTTAAGCCTTAAGTACATTGCATCAATTCTATTAAAATCTGAAGCAGCTGTGTCAATTTCTGGCGCACCTCCAGTTGTAAATGTTGGAGGAAATTCTCTTAATATTTCAATATCTCCATTAGCTCCTCTTATAGATCTGTTTTCATAAGCAAAACTTTTTGCAACAGTTTGATGTCCTGAATGAGACCATGGTCCAGCAGCACCCCCAAAAGTTAAAGAATATCCTGCAGCTCCTTGCCATAGCATGTCTAAGCTCCAATTTTTCCATTTTGCCCCCATATTTGTACTGTAATTAAATTTAGGCATACCTCCTTGTCCAATAACTACTTGATCTTTCCAGTCAATTACTCCATCATTATTTTGATCAATCTTAATTAAATTACCAACAATTAAAGTTACATTTCCTGCACCATCAATATCTACTGGGTAGTTGTCAATCTGACTTTGACTGGTAAAGAATCCATTTGTTTGGTAACCCCATTGACGATCATCCCAATTGCCAGTAAGTACATATCTTTTGTTATATTCCGCATTAGCAACAGCATCTTCACCATCTGTTGAAAGAATATTTTCTTCCCAAGACACATATCTCCCTCTTGAATAAGAAACCATAGGGTTTATGTTATAAGATACATTTCCTATTTTACCTTTATGTTTTAACATTAAATCAAAACCTCTATTATCTCTAGAATTAAGATTGGTTCTTGGTAAGCTTGCACCAAAATGAAAAGGAATATCAGAATCAGGAAGTGCTAAAATATCTTCTCTTAATCTGTAGAAAACATCAAACTCAAACCCTAAACCACCATCCCATAAAGTACCTTCAATACCAACATTGGCTATTTTCATAGTTTCCCAAGAAATAAGTATATTTGCTAATCCAGCTGAGGAGATAATTGGATAAGGTTTTCCATCAAACATGTAAAATCCACCAGAAATATTATATCCTGTTAAGTAATCAAAATTAGAAACACCATCGTTACCCATCATACCGTAAGACATTCTAAGCTTTAGGTTGTTCCATGAAGCATTGTCTTTCATAAAATCTTCTTCAGAAATTCTCCATCCAAAACTAAGACTAGGAAAATACCCCCATCTGCCTTCTTGTGCATATCTAGCAGTTGCATCTGCTCTCATAATTCCTTCAAAAAAGTAGGTATCATCTACACTATAGTTAACTCTACCAACGTAACTAGATCTTGCAGATTGTGAGAAAATTTCAGCATTGTTTCTTTCCGCTTCAGAAGAATAATTTAAATATGGAGCTTCAAATGATAATGGATCTGTTCTAGATCCCATTAAATAGTCTCTTTCAAAAGTAGTAGATTCAGCTACAAAAGTGGCTTTTAATTCACTGTTGTCAAATTGAGTTTCATAATTTAAAGTAAGTTTTGGAAGTAATTCCATATCACGATCAGAATTCACAGAGATCAAATCTCTTTGATACGTTCCGAAAAATACATAAGCGGCATCTCCTTCACCCAACAAAGGGTTGTAGGTGTACATATTGAATCTCTTTTGAATTTGTTTGTTCCACTCAGTTTGAGTTTCCATGTTTAAACTAGCTGTAGCAGATAGACCATTAATAAAAGGTACATCGTAAGTTAAACTAATTTTAGCTTGTAAATTATTATCACGATCTATTCTACTTCCAGAGTGAGACTTTCTTACCATGTACATTGGAGAATATGGTGTTGCAGCTCCAGTTTGTGATGCGAATTCAGGGTTTGGAAATATTGGAAGATTAGTAGGTTTTCCTGTTCCAAGTCTATTATACATCTCAGAAATACCAAAATTCGCTCTATCAAGTGTTGTTTGACGATAACTAAAGTCAAATTGAGCACTTAAATTATCGTTGAACTTGGCATCTAAATTAGATCTAATATTATATCTATTTTGTTTGTAGTCAGCATCTCTAAAAGCACTTTGTGTATCAGTAAAACCTAATGAAACAAAGTAGCCCATATTTTCACTTCTTCCACGAGCACTTAAGTTATGTTGCTTTTGAGCATTATTATCTTTATACATTGTTCTGTACCAATCCACTCCGTCAAAATCTGTACCAGTCATACTATTGTATACTCTTTTTCTATCTATATCATAATTTAAATATTCTGGCATCTCGTTTTCAGCACCTAGTCCATTTTCCTCCATTAGTTCAGCAAACTGATGAGCATTTACAGTTTTTGGCATTGTAATTAAAGAAGAAAAAGTTGTAGTTCCATGATAAGTGAACTTAGCCCCTTGTGCAGCATCAGATCCTCTTTTAGTTGTTACAAGAATAACTCCGTTACCAGCTCTTGCACCATAAATTGTAGCAGCAGCATCTTTTAGAACTGAAATGGATTGAATGTCGTTTGGATCAATCATTCCCAAAGTAGACTCCACTCCATCTATTAAAATTAGTGCTGCTCCAAAGTTTCTAATACTAAGAGTTGCCCAATCATTTCCTGGTAAGGATCCACTTTGTCTTGTCGATAGACCAGCTACTTGACCCATAAGAAGTTCAGATGTGTTTTGAGAAGGTCTTTGTGTTAAACTTTCAGAAGCAATTGTTCCAATAGCTCCAGTTAATGATTTTTTAGATTGAGATCCGTAACCAGTTACTACAACCTCCTCTAAGCTAGCAACATCATCCATCATAGTTACATCTAATGTAGCAGATGCAGCAGGAAGTACTTGAGTTATATACCCTAAATAGCTAAAGATAAGTCTAGAGTTAGAGCCTTGAATTGTAATAGTATAATTACCATCAAAATCAGTTGTTACTCCATTAGTGGTGCCTTCCTCTACAATAGAAACCCCAGGTAAAGGTCCTAAATTAGAAGAAACTAAACCTGAGATGTTTTGTTGAGCAAACCCACTGACTATTCCTAATAAAAATATAATTAGAAATGGTAATAATTTAATTTTTTTCATAGTATTTAGTTAATTGTTTACGTTTAATACTATAAAATTAAGGAATCATTGATATTAATATAGGTCACAAATAATTCATGTAAGGGGAGCTATCGTTCATATATAAAGTTTTTTAACAAATTTTATATATTAGAAATTTCACTTAGAATTTTTGAATTTTTGTATTTTGAAGGAAGGCAGTTGAATTGTTGCTTAAATGAAGTCTTAAAGTATTTATAGTCATTGAACCCAACTTCATAGCATATATAAGAAAGTTTTGTATCTGTAGTGGAAATTAAAAAAGCTGCTTGTTTCAATCTTATAGATCTAATAAATGCCGTTAAAGACAATCCTGTTAGTGACTTAATTTTTCTATATAATGTAGATTGGCTCATACAAAAATAATCTGTCATTTTATCAATTCCAAAATTTGTGTTTTGCAGATTTTCTTCGACAAGAATAATTGCTTTTTCAATAAATCCTATCTCAATATCCTTATCATTAACTTCAATAATAGGTTCAAATCTTACTTTATTTAGCAAATGTTTTCTTGTACTAGTTCTGTTGTCTAATAAACTTTTAATTCTTGCTTTTACAATATTGGCATTAAATGGTTTTGTGATATAATCATCTGCACCAGATTCTAACCCGCTTATTTCAAATAAAGTAGAATTTCTTGCAGTAAGTAGTATAATTGGGATATGAGATGTGCTTAAATTCTTTTTTAATTCACTACATAAAGTAATTCCATCTTTAACAGGCATCATTATATCACTTATTATTAGATCTGGCATCTTTTGAGTTGCGGCAATACATCCCAAATCTCCATTTTCTGCTTCTAAAATATGGTATTCATTAGACAGTAAAGATCCTAAGTAAGTCCTAATATCTTTATTGTCATCTATAATTAATAGGGTTTCTTTTGATTCAATGTTTAAATTTGTCAAATTAAGAGGGTCTTCATTTTGTTTATAAGAGCTAATATCTTCAGATTTTTTAAAATTTAAATCAATTTCACTGTAATTAGCAGGATCCATATTAATAGAAGCTATTATTTCTGTCCCAATACCATATTCACTTAAAACATCAATTTTTCCATGATGAAGTTCAATTATTTTTTTAGAAAGAAACAGACCAATTCCAGTTCCAACAGCATTGCTGTTTATTTCCCTTTTTACCATATAAAACTCATCAAAAACTTTGTCTATGTCATTTATTGGAATCCCAATTCCAGTATCTTTTATAGTGAAAATACAAAACCCATTAATTGATTTTACATAAACATCTATTTTTCCACCATCTGGAGTAAACTTTAGAGCATTTGAAATTAAATTGCTCAAAACAATTTCCATTTTGTTTCTATCAAAAGGGAAATTAATTACTTCTTGTTTAGAGTGGAAGTGGTATTCAATTTTTTTAGATTTTGCTAATTCACTGAAAAGAAGAAAAATTTCTTTACTAAAGTTTGTAAAATCTCCATTCACGACTTTAATTTTTAATAAACCATGATCGGCCTTTCTGAAATCTAAAAGCTCGTTAATTAAGTTCAATAATTTATTAGCATTTTTTTCAGCAGTTATTAGTTTACTTGAAATTTCTGCTTTAATGTCATAGTTATTTAATAACTCTTGTAAAGGACTGATTATTAAAGTAAGTGGAGTTCTGAATTCATGAGAAATATTGGTAAAGAAACTTAATTTAGATTCAGTAAGTTTTAATTCCCTTTTTTTGTCCATTTCAATATTAACTAAACTGTTTTTTAAATGTATTGCTTCTAAGTAATTTTTTAAAATGAGATAAATAATAAAAATAATTATTAGGATATAAATTATAAGAAATGGAAGTGATAAAAAAAGAGGCTGTTTTACATTTATTAAAATTTCAGCAGAATTATTCCAGTTTATATTATCTAATGAAGAGGCAATTTGTAATTTATAATTTCCTTTTGAAAATAATGACGACGACAATCCAGTAAAATCAACCTCCTTTTGATAGCCTAGATTAATCCATTGATCTTGATGCCCTATTAGTTTATAAGCATACTTACTTTTCTCTTTGTAATCATTATTAACAAACCCTATAGAAAAGGACTTTTCTTTATGGCTTAAGGTAATTTGATCTAAATAGGCTAGATTTTTTTTAATAAGAATTCTACCATTTAATTCTTGATTAGGATAAACTTTGTCGTGATTAATCTTTAAATCTGTAAAAACTAAATTTCCAATATTTTGTTTATTGTTTATTTTATTAAGAGAGGCATATGTTAAATCATCATTTCCACCAAAATAAAGAGTTTTATTATTGTAATTGTGGGCCGCTCTTAAATTAAACATTGTAACCTTTAAACCATCTTGTTCGTTGAAATGTGTTATTCCTCCAGTATTCTGATTATAATTCACTATTTCAGACATAGTTGACATCCATATTGAACCAATATCTGAATTCTCCTTTTTTACTTTTAAGATCGAGTTGATGAACTCATGATTAAGACCATTTTTTTTATTGATGATTTGATCAATGTTTAATGCAAAATTATTGTTTTCATCTTTTGATTTATAATCTAATTTATAAAGCCCGTTAGGAGTGGCAAGCCAAATAAATTCATCTATAATGATATCGTTAATTATATTTGGTAAAGTGATTTTAGAAAAATCGCTATAACGAGTCATTTTATTATTTTCACTCAATAGGTAAAGTCCATTATAAGTGCTAATCCAAATGTTATCTAACTCATCTTGTCTAATTCCAGTAATTCTTCTACTATTGTTAAATGAATTTTCTGATTTTATACGCTTAAACTGATTATTAAATAAACCCTTTTCATCAGTTATAAATAAACCAGATTGTTGAGATCCTATCAAAATATTATTTGATGAATCAACAAAAAACGAAGTTACTTCATTCTGGGCTAATTTATTATTTTCCCCAAAGAGCTTGTCATAGTTTTCGATATTCGGAATCAAATTCCGTTTTAATATTTTATTTGTCCTGGTGTCAATAATATACAATGCATTTTTTGCACCACATATGATATAGTTTTTATATCGTCCTATTGTATTTATTTTGTATCCAATTGTATTTTCATATAGAGACGTTTTTCCATTATCATCAATTTTAAACAGACCAGAGTATAGTGTTCCTACATACAAATCTTTATCATCTTTAAAAACAGAAGTTATATTCTTGTCTTTAAGTTTAAATTTGCCTTCTCCGATGCTTTCTATAGATTGAAATATTCTGGTAGGACTTAATATAACTACTCCACCATTTGCCATAGAGAGCCATGTTGTATTGTTTGTAGAGTGTTTAATATCATTAATCGAAGAATAGTTAATTGGAAGTTTCCTACTCTCTGCTTTTATTAAATTTATTTTTTTAAAATTTTCAATATTGGAATCACTAACATAAAGTCCATGCCTCCATGTTCCAACCCATAATTTACCTTCATAGTCAATAGACAAGGAAGGATTGTAGTTGGATTTAAATTCTTTTATTTTTTTTATTTTTTTATTTTTTTTATCAAATTCCCTTAATACTCCATTTGCAGAAATGAATAATATTTTATTTCTCTTAACATCTTCAACAATATCTCCGATAACATTAACAGGATTGGTATCATAGGATATTAAATTCTCTTTGTTTAAATCAAAAAAATTAATATTTCCTAATGAACTAAACCATATATTTCCTTTTTTATCCTTAATAATACTTGTCACATTTTGACCATTTTTAAAATGATAAATTAATTTATTGTTTTTTTTATTAAACACATACACACCTTTTGAATATGTTCCTACCCAAATTCTTCCTTTTTTATCTTCATTAATTGAAAAAATTCTGAAATTAAAATCATTGGACATTCCTATAATTGAATTATAGCTTTTAGTCTCATTATTCACTGGATTTATTGAAGAAAGACCCCCGCTTTTAGTTCCTATCCATATTATATTGTCACTATCCCTAAATAGCGTTTCTATATTTTCATTTAAAAGTTGAGGATATAAAGGACCAGGTTTGATTATTTCAAAATCATTTCCATTGTATTTTGAAATGCCATTTTCTGTAGCAATCCATTTTATGCTTAAGTCATCACTGATTATTTTTGTAACATAATTACTGCTTAATCCCTCTTTTGTAGTAAGGTATTCAACTGTATAGTCAGTTTGTTGAGAATGAATTATCGTGCTAAATAAAAACAACAATGTATGTACTATTCTAATTATAGAATTACACATTTTTAATATTGAATTATTTGTCAATTTTATTATCAAAAAATTAAAATTTGAATTAATATATGATTTAATTAGTTATGGGTTTAATAATAAATGAATATTTATAACTATTAGGTTGAATTAAATATTTTTTTAATGGCCTAGCCCCCCAACTATTATCTCCTCCAACTCCCATTTGTTTTAAATCAATGTTTAAACTTATAAAATCTCTTTTTGGCACATCAATAGGCTTTCTTTGTTTTTTAACGATTCTTGATCTTGGAGATGATTTTTGGCCTGGCTTATTTTCGCTAAGTCCATCATCAAAATCCTCAATAGTATTAAAATGAGCACTAAAAGATATATAAGGATCACCATAAACCTTAAAACCAACACCTGCTTTGTTAGTTAGTTGGAGCCATCTATTTTCTATACGATATCCATTCTCTTGGGGACGAGAGTAATCGAAGCCTAGATCACTAACAGTAGAATTGTAGATCCCTTTAAATGCTGAATTTTTTCTATCAATATAGTTTTCATGTTGTCCTCTTCCATACCATTTAACATTATAATACGATTTAGGTATTTGCAAATTCATCCCAAACCTAGGCATTTCAGCATCTTTTAATTCTCCATTATATTTGAAATCATTAGTTATTTTCATTTCTCCTTTTCCATTTATTAAAAATTCAGTTATATAAAAAGATGAAAGGTTTTTTAACTCATATTTAGAAGTGATTTTAATTAAACTGTTGTTAATTTTTTCATAATCGAATGATTTTAATTTTCTATTGTGAGAAGCAATTTTCCATTCTTTTGATCTTACAGGAAGTTTGTTTCCATAATCATTATCAATTGGTGCTCTCCAAAAGTTCAAATAAGGTGCTTTATCAATAAATTCATTATTATTAATTTTATAAGCTACTAATTCACCACTTGTTTTATTAAAATTGATCTCAATACCTTTATTATAAACTCTTATTAAATCCTTTGAAGATTTGATTTTTATTGATTCTGTTTCTAGAGTAAGTTGATTTTTAAAATTTGATTTAATTAATTCTATTTGCTCAGCAAATAACAAATGATTTGAAGGAATTAAGTTCTTTTCCTTTTTTTGGATGCCAAATAAATTTAAATGATAATCTTTCGCTTTAAGACCTTCCTCTTTTTTTAATTCATTTAATAAATTAGCATCAAGAGATAATGTAATTATTTTAGAAGATTGAGGTTCTAGGTCTAAATTAAACTCACCAATTTTAATAATTACTCCATCTTTAATTATCTCATATTTAAAATCGAATTCACTAAGATTTGTAAAAAAATACTGATTATCTAATTTGATTTTGATGTTTTCTGAAATTGATTCCAAACTAAATTTTACATCTTGGTAAACTTTTTTAATTTCAGCCATCGCTGGATGAAATGTTCGGTCTGGATTGACTAATCCATTCATGCAAAAATTGGTATCGTTATGATAATTGCTTGGTGCATAATCCCCGCCATATTTCCAATATTTATTTCCATTATCATCATATTCAGCAAGTCCTTGATCAACAAAATCCCATATAAAACCTCCTTGCATTTGCCTTTCTTTGTGAACCATTTCCCATAAATCAGAAATATTACCATTACTATTACCCATGGCATGGGAATACTCAGCCCATATAAATGGTCTATCAGGAAATTTATTTAAATATTCTTTTTTTATTTGATTCATTGTTGCATACATCCAACCTAGAAAATCGGTATGTTGTTTCAAATCAATACCCATTCTTTTTAAATCACTTCTATCAGATGTTCTTTCATAAAAAACAGGCCTTGAATCATCGAAATTTCTAATCCAATCGTAACCTTTTACAAATGTTGGACCATCACCAGCTTCATTTCCTAAAGACCACATAATTATTGATGGATGGTTCTTATCCCTATTAACCATCCTTTCCCATCTATTCATGTGCATTGCTTCGAACTCAGGTTTATAAGCTGGCGTTTTATCTTTTTGATAACCAAACCCATGAGACTCTACATTGGCTTCATCAATAAGATAAATACCGTACTTATTACACAGTTCATACCAATACGGATCGTTTGGATAGTGGGAGGTTCTAACAGCATTAATGTTATTTTGTTTCATTATCTCTATATCTTTCAACATAGACTCTTTAGAAACAACATGTCCAGTGAATTCATCATGTTCATGTCTATTTACTCCTTTAAACAATATAGGTTGCTTATTTACTAAGATCTGACCTGATTTAAGTTCAATTTTTCTGAAACCAACTTGTTGACCAATTGCATGCGTTTCTTTACCGTCTTGAATTAATGCGGTAGTTAAATAATATAAATTTGGTTGTTCCGCACTCCATAACAAGGGGTTTAGTATTTCTTCACTAAGATTTATTTTCAGGTTTGAAAGAGCCTCAATTTCAACATCTTCTATAAAAGTTTTAATTATTTTATTTTTATTATCATATAGTTTTGATTGTACAGTTAGTTTAGAATTAAACTCATTATAATTCCTTATGTCGACATCGATTTTAACGTCAGATTCTTTCAAATTATCACTTAAATTAGTCTGAATGAAAAAATCTCTTAAAGCGACTTTCGGCTGAGCATATAGGAAAACATCCCTTTCTATACCACTCAATCTCCAGAAGTCTTGATCTTCTAAATAAGTTCCATCAGACCACCTTATAACTTGAAGAACTATTGTGTTTTCTCCTTGTTTTAATACATTGGTCAAGTTAAATTCAGCAGGTGTTTTACTGCCTTCACTATAACCAACTTTAGTTCCATTAACCCATATATAAAAAGCTGAGTTTACAGCACCAAAATGAATAAATATTTCTTTATCATCCCATCCTTTTTTAAGTTCAAATTTTCTATGATAAAGTCCAATAGGATTATAATCCTTTGGCATGTAAGGAGGATTGATTTTATAAGGGTATATTATATTGGTATAAAGCGGAAAATCATCTGAATGAAACTGCCAATTTGAAGGCACTGGAATTTTTTGCCAATTACTTTTGTCAAAATTATTTAAAAAAAACATTTTTGGAAGTGAATCTGCGTTTGAAAAAAGTTTAAAATTCCAAGTCCCATTTAAAGATTTATATAATTCAGATTTTGTCAAATCTAAATTCAATAGATTATCTTCAGATGAGTATGGATAAAATGTAGCATGAGGATCTTCAGTATTTATTGAAAAAACTGAAAGATCTTCCCATTCTCTATATTGTGAATTTAAAATATTAAAAAATATAGTAGAACTAATTATAAATAAGTGCTTTAGTTTCATAATTAATTGTTTTTTAAGTCATTTGGAGATTTAGCTCTAATTTCGGAATTACTCATAAGGTCTTCATAAATCATTTGAGTCACCAAATCCCAGTCTTTATTTTCTGTCCAATTAGGTTTTGTTAATTTACCTTCCCAAAGTAATAGTTTTTTTAATAAAGAATCGTGTATGTATTTTTTAATGTTTTTAATGTCTATATCCTCATGAAAATTATTTTTCAAATTGTAAAGAACCGTATTGGTTTCATTTAATCTTATTAATTTATAATTTCCAGATCTAACACTAGCCATTTTGTCTTTTCTCCAATATAAATCTTCGTTTATTATTAATGGATTCGTTAACAGGTTCATAATGTTTTTTCCATCTGATTTACTAGTCAATGAATCCTCTATTTTTGCAATTGTTACAGAAGTTTTAAAAATATCAAGAGAAGAAATAAATCCATTATATGTCGTGTTAGGTTTAATTCTATTTTTCCAGGTCATTATCATAGGAGTTTTTATTCCTCCCTCATATTGGTTTCCTTTCCAGCCTTTATAGGGGAAAGAGGAAGCTCCATTTGACATTGCTGCTCCATTATCACTTAAAAAATATATTATGGTATTATCATAAACACCATCATTTTTTAATTTTTCAATTACATTTCCAATTGCCTGATCCATTGACCACATCATTGAAGCATAAGTTTTTCTTGGATTGTTTTTAAATTTTTCTAAAACATCTTTTTTAGCTTCCATTGGAGTATGGGGAGCGTTAAAAGAAAGGTAAAGAAAAAAAGGGTTGTCAGACTTTGAATAGATGTCAATAAAATTAACTGCCTTATTGCCTAAGACATCTGTTAGGTAACCCTTAAATTCTGTATAGGTGTTATTTTCCATAACACTTTTATGGGATGTTTTAAGAGTCTCATTTTTATTGAAAAAATAATTTCTTGCACCTGAAATAAAACCCCAGAAATAATCAAAGCCATTATTTAATGGGTGATTTTGTTTTTTGTCACCTAAATGCCATTTGCCAATTATTCCTGTATGATAACTTTTAGACTTTAAAGCTTCAGCAATTGTAATTTGATTTGGATCAAATGAATTATTTACATCAGAATCTAAATTACACTCATGACCAAACCTCTGTTGGTACATGCCAGTTAAAAGACCTGCTCTAGATGGACTGCAAACAGATGCAGATACATAAGCATTTTTAAAAACTAAACCATCTGAAGCTAATTTGTCAATATTAGGTGTTAGTATATCGCTGCTTCCTGTAAAACCAAAGTCAGCATAGCCTGCGTCATCAGCTAGAATTATAATGATATTAGTTTTAGGTTTGCTGCAGCTTACTATAAAAAAAGTAATTAATATTAGCACACATGATTTTAACATATTTGTAAATAAATAAAATTTTATTATAATTTATTGGGATAAAGTAATCATTATGTAGGTTTAATAAGTATAGTTTAGTGATTTATTTACCCTTTTATTATGCACCATATGTTCTCCTTGTTAACAACTATATTACCTATTTTTAATAAAAATCAACTATGAGTTTAAATATAAAATTATTGTTTCCCATTTTATTTTTTATGGGATTATTGATTAATTGTACATCAAAACCAGAAAATAATCAAGAAAAACCAAATATAGTTTGGTTAGTTAGCGAAGATAATTCAGTGCATTATATGGATTTATATACTAAAGGGGGAGCTGAGATGCCGGCAATTGCTGAATTAGCAAATAATGGTATTGTCTTTGATAATGCTTTTTCAAATGCTCCAGTTTGCTCTGTTGCTAGAAGTACAATAATAACTGGATCTTATGCGCCTAGAATTGGAACACAATATCATAGAAAAGCATCGCCAGTATATTTACCTGAAAACATAATACCTCTTCCAGTTTACTTGAAAGAGTTAGGCTACTATACCACTAATAATGCAAAAGAAGATTATAATTTTGTTAAAGAAAATGAAATATGGGATGAATCTTCATTGAAAGCTAGTTATAGTAACAGAAAAGCTGGACAACCTTTTTTTCATGTTCAAAATTATAACACAACTCATGAGGGAAAATTACATTTTAACAAGAAGGAGCTTAGTAGTGCTCTTGAAATAAATGATTTAGATAGTATTAATCCATTTCCATATCATCCAGATACTCCAACATTTAGGTATACTCAGTCTTTACTTCACACACACCACAAGAATATTGATACTGAAATAGGGGGGTTTATAGAGAATTTAGAAAATGAAGGATTAATGAAAAATACCATTATTTTTTTCTATGGTGATCATGGTGGGGTCTTACCTAGAAGTAAGGGCTATTTATATGAAAGTGGTCTTAATGTTCCTTTTGTTGTATATGTTCCTGAAAAATGGTCTCATCTTTCGCCTTTTAAAAAAGGAACTAGGACTTCTACATTTATTGATTTCGTGGATTTACTCCCTACTGTATTATCTCTAGCTGGAATTGAAATCCCTGCTGGAATGGATGGGACTCCTTTTTTAGGAAAAGATTTAAAAAAGAGTAATCTTGAAAAACAAAATATCACATTTGGTTATGCTGATAGATTTGATGAAAAATATGATCTAGTTCGATCCGTTAGAAAAGGAAAATACAAGTATATTAGAAACTATCAGCCCTTTAATGTAGATGGAATATATAATTTTTACAGATATAAAATGCTAGCTTATAAAGAATGGTATAATCTATTTAAAGAAGGAAAGTTAAATAAAATTCAAAGTCAATTTTTTCTTCCTAGAACACCTGAAGCACTTTATAATATAGAAGATGATCCTTATGAAGTCAATAATTTAGCTAAACTTAAAAAACATAAAGAAACACTACTAAACTTAAGAGAAACTTTAAATAATCATGTAATTTCCCAGCCAGACCTTAGTTTTTTTCCAGAACCTTATTTTTTAGAAAATGGATTAGAAAATGCTGTGGATTTTGGCCAAAAAAATAAAAAAATAATTCAAAACCTTGTAGAAACAGCAAATTTAAATTTGTATCCATACAAGGATGTTTCTTTGGAAATTAAAAATGCTTTAGAAAATGAAAACCCATGGATAAGGTATTGGGGGCTTATAGTATGTTCTTCTTTTGGAATAGATGCAAAAGAGCATTTGAATAAAATAAATTCAATTTTTGAAAATGACCCAGAAAACTTGGTTAAAATAAGAGCTGCAGAATACCTTCTTCTCAATGATTTAAAAATAGATTCTTCAAAAATAAATAGTTTATTAAAAAGTGCTAAATCAAAAACAGAAGCAAATCTAATGCTCAATACTTTGGCATTATTTAAAACAAAAAATCCTAATTACAAATTAGAATTAAATAAAAGTGTATTTCCAGAAAAATGGATCGAAAAGGAAAATGAACTTGTTAATAGGAGGATGAATTATTTAACTAACAATGAATAGAATTTTCACACACTTTAAATATTTATGTTTATTATTTATAATTATTTTTATAGCATCCTGTAATAAAGAAGAAAAACCCAATATAGTTTTAATTATGGCTGATGATTTGGGTTGGACAGATTTATCATATATGGGGTCAGCTTATTACGAAACTCCCAATATTGATAAACTTTCAAAAAGCGGAATGACATTTTACAATGCATATGCATCTGCTGCAAATTGTGCGCCAAGTAGAGCGTCCATGATGACAGGTAAGTACCATCCAGATCATGGAATTTATACTGTAAGTCCTTCTGATCGAGGTATTGAAAAAACTAGAAAAATAATCCCAACAATAAATACAGAAAATTTAGATTTGGATTTTTTTTTAATTCCAGAAATGCTAAAAAGTGAAGGGTATATTAATGCTCATGTTGGAAAGTGGCATTTGGGCTCTAAGGGTTTTTATCCTGAGCAAAATGGATTTGATATTAATATAGGAGGTTGGGAAAAAGGGAGTCCAAAAGGAGGTTATTTTTCTCCTTATAAAAATCCTAAATTAGAAGATGGTCCAAAAGGAGAGTATTTAACCGATAGACTTGCTGATGAGGCTATTAAGTTTATTGATCAAAATAAAAAAAAACCATTTTTCTTGCACTTATCTTTTCACTCAGTTCATACCCCAATTCAATCTAAAAAAGAATACCAAGAAAAATATTCTAAAAAAAATGGAGATGAAAATCATAATCGATCTGATTATGCTGGCATGATTCATTCACTTGATGAGAATATAGGTAAAGTATTAAAACAAATTGAAAAATTAGGTTTAACTAAAAATACATTGATTATTTTTTCTTCAGATAATGGCGGAATCAGATCAATATCAAATCAATTCCCTTTAAGAGCTGGAAAAGGATCTTACTATGAAGGAGGAATAAGAGTTCCTTTGATTTTTTCATGGCATGGTAAAATTACTGCTGAAACTAGATCATATGAAAGAGTTAGCAATATTGATTTTTATCCAACTATAAAAAATGTAATAGACCACAATAATGAAAATTTAGAACTGGATGGAGTTGACTTAAATCCAATATTTGAAGGAAAAAATTTAAAAAAAAGAGCTTTGTTTTTTCATTTCCCTATCTATTTGGAAGCATACAATGTTCGGAAGGACGATGGGAGGGATCCTTTGTTTAGAACAAGACCTGGATCAGTAATTATTAAGGATAACTGGAAGCTTCATCACTATTTTGAAGATAATGGATTAGAGCTTTACAATATTGATAACGATGTTTCAGAATCAAAAGATTTAAGTAAAAAAAATAAAGAAAAAACCAAAGAGCTATTTGACGATTTAAAAAAGTGGAGAGAAGATAAAAATGCCCCTATTCCATCAGACAAAAATCCTAAATACAATCAAAAATTTGTTGACAGCTTACTTTTTCTAATAAAAGATAAAAAAATGAATGCTAGAGTTAAGGTCTAGTGATAGGTTTAAAAAATTAATTCTTAAACCTACCTGGGTTTAGCTTGTTATATTGACCGTTTGCTAATAGACCTAAAAATATTGGATCCATCAATGTTTTAGACCATTTTTCATGTTCATTAACTAGATTCTCGTATTTCTCTTTATTTTTATCTTTTAAATCTGTGTTTTCTGAAATTTCTTTTTTTAAATCATAAAGTGCGTCGACTTCTTTGTTATTAATAAATTTAAATTTTTCAGTTCTTACTGCTGATGCCTCTACTCTCAACTCATCTTCTTTTTGCATAAAATTATTTCTCCAAAACAAGTAATCATGGGGTGCGTTTAATTTCTCACCTTTTAAGAATGGAATGAGATTAACGCCATGTAATTCATTTTTTGAAACAATATTAGGAGAGGTTAGTGCTTTTGATGTTGCAAAAATGTCAAGAGAAATTACTGGTTTATCATATATCAGTCCTCCTTTAATTTGACTAGGCCATTGCATTACAAAAGGAACTCTTATTCCACCTTCAAACAAGTTTCCTTTTTTCCCCCTAAGTTCTCCGTTATCTGAATCACCTCTCAATCTACCACCATTGTCAGATAGAAAATATATAATAGTATTTTCATATATGCCCTTTTCTTTTAATTTGGAAATAATATTACCTACTCCATCGTCAACAGCGCTTACCATCGCAGCATAGGTTCTTCTGTTTTTACTTTCAATATGACCATATCTATTTAAATATTTTTCTGTTGCTTGTAATGGGCCATGTGGAGCGTTATATGCCAAGTAAATAAAAAAAGGATTGTCAGCATTTCTTTCTATAAAATCAACACTTTCTCTAGAAAGTGCATCAGTTAAATATTCTTTTTCTTCAATTCTCTCTTCATTTCTCAATAACTTAGTTCGATAAGCTGCACCCTGACTTGTAACTTTAGTTTCATCTTCTAAATTCCACTCATGAGGAAAATACCTATGTCCTCCAGTTAGAAATCCAAAAAATTCATCGAATCCTCTTTTTAAAGGTCTTAAACTTTCATGAGCTCCAAGATGCCATTTGCCAACAGCAAAAGTTCTGTAATCTGAAAGCTTTAACATATCAGCAATTGTTTGCTCTGTTAGTGGTAATCCCATATTTGGATCTTTTGGAGTGAATAATGGGTTTTTTCCAAAACCAAACGTATCTTGATATCTTCCAGTGATCAAACCAGCTCTACTTGGTCCACATACAGGATAAGAAACATATCCTTCAGTAAATACTACTCCATTTTGAGCAATTCCATCAAGATTAGGTGTCATAATATCTTTTGATCCATTAAAGCCAACATCAGCATATCCTAAATCATCTGCCAAGACAAGAATGATATTTGGCATTTCTTTTTTTTTTTTAGATTCAATTTGATTACAAGCTGAAAAGCTAAAAAATACTAGTATAATTATTGATGATATTTTGTGCATATTTTTAATTTTAAATATGAATATAACAATTAAAGTAATTAATTATTTAGTATTTTGAATGTTTTACCCCTTTTAATGAATTAAAAGTCCTATGTATAAACGAACTGTATACTTATTTTTATAAAATGACAAAAACCATATTCTCATCAATTAAAATTATGTTGCTCTCTATATTATTTATAGGTTGCGCAGATCTTCCAAAAAAAAAAAATAAAGAAATCAAACCTAACATTATTGTTATTTATGCAGATGATTTAGGTTACGGAGATGTGAGTGCTTATGAAAAAGGTTCTTTAAGTACACCTAATATGGATGCATTAGCTAATGGTGGCATAAGGTTTACTAACGGTTATGCTTCTTCTGCAACTTGCAGTCCTAGTCGATATGCTTTATTAACTGGAACATATCCATGGAGAAATTCTAATGCAAAAATATTAACAGGAGCATCACTTATTATTGATACTACTGAAATGACTTTGCCTAAAATGTTAAAAACAAAAGGGTATAATACCGCAATAGTCGGAAAATGGCATTTAGGATTAGGTCTTAGTAAAATAGATTATAATTCTAACATATCTCCTGGCCCTAATCAAGTTGGTTTTGATTATTCTCATATTATGGCTGACACTCAAGATCGTGTTCCAACTGTTTATATAGAAAATGGTGATGTGGTTAATCTTGATAAAAATGACCCAATTTATGTTAATTTTAAATCAAATTTTGAAGGCCAACCAACTGGATTAATTAACCCTGAATTAACCACTATGAAATGGCATCACGGTCATAATAGTTCGATTGTTAATGGAGTTCCTAGAATTGGTTTTATGAAGGGTGGAGAGAAAGCTAGATGGAGTGACGTTGATATGGCAGATCATTTCTTAGAAAAAGCACAGGATTATATAAAAAACAATAGTAATGAAACTTTTTTTCTTTATTATGCTTTACAGCAACCCCATGTCCCAAGGACGCCTCACCCTAGGTTTGAAGGAAAATCTGGAATGGGTCCAAGAGGGGATGTAATATTAGAAGCAGACTGGTGTATTGGAGAACTTTATAAAACTTTAGAATCTGAAGGAATTTTAGAGAACACATTAATTATATTTTCTAGTGATAATGGACCTGTATTAAATGATGGATACTACGACGATGCTGTTGAGAAACTAGGAGATCACACTCCTTCTGGAGGATTAAGAGGAGGGAAGTATAGTTTGTTTGAGGCAGGTGCTAAAGTTCCTTTTGTAGCTTACTGGAAAGGGAAAATTGACTCTGCTGTTTCTGACAAAATGATTTCTCAAATAGATCTTTTTAACTCTATATCGACTATTGTAGGAAGTGATATTCAATCATCAGACGGACAAGATCTCTCAAGTTTAATAATGAAAAATGAAGGAGAAGGTAGAGAAGAACTTGTATTAGAAGCAACTTCTAGAACTGCTTACAGAAATGGAGACTGGATAATGATTCCGCCATACAATAGTGCGGCAGTATCTAAATATACTAATATTGAGTTAGGTAATTCTTTAGAATTTCAACTATATAACATAAAGAATGATCCTAAACAGGAAAATAATCTCGCTTTAAAAGAATCGGAAAAATTAAAAGAAATGACATCTAAATTTTTTGAAATTAGAGGAGATAATTTTTCTAACATTATAAAGCTCAAATTAGAATAGCTTTTTTATGTCTTTATTTTTTTGCTGAAAATTTAATCATATTTAACAATAATTTATCAGCTACAGGGTCTTTTCCTAAGTTTTCAATAATTTGCAGCGTTGATAACAGCATTTTTCCATTACCTATAGAAGCTTCAAGAACATCAGCTGACCACCATACTTCTCCTGTCCCATTATAATTACGTAACATAATGTCTTTATTAGGAAAGTGATCATAACCTATCATACCTGCTATATATAATCCTTCTTGTTTTGACATTGAAGTTATAGGGTGAACATTTTCATATACACCATGCATGATTTGGTTTATAGGTAAATCATTAAATACAGGATGTTCTGTTACTATATGAGATTTTGCTGCCCAACCGCCTCTAGCATCCCATTTTCCATGTAATTCTGCACCAAATGGTAAAGCATCTACTTTGACTTCTTTTAGTTTTCTGTTACTCGTTTCTACTTTTTTACCCATAACATCTAAGATTACAACGTAACCACCAGCTTTAACATGTAATTTTGCTTTTTCTACTTCCTTTTTGTATTTATCATTGTTTTTCAATGATTTGCCAATAAACACTGGAATATCTAGGTTTAATTCATTTGTAAATGGTACGTAATCAATGTTTTGTTTATCTAAAAATTTAGTTAATGATTTTTCGGGATCAATAATTGATATTTTGTTTTTTGGATAAACTAAACGCTCCTTATTAAACACATCAAAAGATTGATAATTATTAGATATGATTTTTCCAGACTTGTTTTTCAACTCAACCTTTACTATATAGTTTCCATTGAAATTTTGTGTATTTAATTTAGTTGAATAAAGTTTTGACACTCCTCTTTTAAACATTTGATTAAAACTTTTCTCAAATACTGTTTCTCCGTTTTTAGAAACTATTTCAATATTAAGATTTGTGTTTTCATTTGCTAGTTCATTTACGCCATGAATTTCTAATTGAGTACCTTTTTCGGCATACACATTTCTAGGTAAAATTCTTATAGGAATAATTTGTTTTTGATTGGCTTCTTTGGTCATTTCATATGCTAAAGTTTTTGGATTTCGCCATAAATCCAATAACCCTGCTCCTAAAACCCAATCACCACCAACTAAAGCATGTACACAATAGCCTTTTATAGTTTCGTTTAATCTCGTAGCTTCTAACATACGCTTATTAGCAATACCATGCATTTTTTGTTGTTCGATATAAAGGTCTTCGGTTTTTTGATAGATTTTATTAAAGCCAACTTTTTTTAAAGCTTTTTTATATCCATTATCTAGTTCTTTGTGGTAAATTGTTGGAGCTACTAAAGGGTTACCTATTTCGTTAAACATTTTATTATTTGAGGTTAAATCAGGAGTACTTCCATAGCCTATTTCAGAAATAAAGGTCATAATCCCTGGCACAACATTTTTTCCATAACCTTTGACGTTTTCTAAGGATAAAGATTTTAACTCTTCATTTGTTTTTCCAGTTGCTAGATATCCATTAAACTCTTTTTCATCGACTTGAGAACCACTATAGTGATGGATGTCATTGAATTTAGTAGGAGTTTTTTCATAAGGCAAGTAGATATTAGCTCCTTCTCCCCAACCTCCTGATTCATCTAATATCATTCGAGTTGGGTCTAGTTCTCTAGCTAAAACAGACATTGAATTTAACATTTGTGCAAGTATAGGTCTGTTTATTTCATTAAATAATTCCCATTGCACAATAGAAGTTCTATTACGATTACTCATAATTGTTTGACGTAATTCGTTTTCTACAACAAAAGATAATCTAGGAGTAGATATTGGTCTTTTCATGCATTCTACAGCTAGACTCCCAATTGTTAAAACCCCCATTTCATCACACAGATCTAACCACATTTTAGATGCTGGTTTACGCCATGGTCTAATCATATTAAAACCGGCCTCTTTAGCTAATGTTATTTCTTTAATTGCCATTTCTTTACTATCTGGATAGGCTAATCCAATAGGATATAATCCTTCAAAAAAAGTAGCTTTTAAATACAGTGGTTTGTCATTAAGGTAAAATTCATTGTTTTTTATAGTAAACTCACGTAGACCAAATTTGGTTTCAAATTTATCTGAAATTGACCCGTTAGTATTTATTACGACCTGAGCATTATATAAATAAGGATTTTCTATAGACCAATGTTCAGCATTTTTAATTGGCATGTGCCATTGGATCTTGTTTTTTCCAGGAAAAGCTTTAAATAATTCAGATTTGGTTAGTAATTGAATACCATCTTTAGATAAAATGCTTATCGACAATTCTGCATTATCTATAAAATTATTTGTATTGTTGATTTCTATGTTAAAAGTAGCAGTATTTGTATTAATTTTAGGTTCAATAAACACGTCACTTAATCCAATAGAACCTTTTGCTGAAATTGAAACAGATTGCCAGATACCTCCATTAATAGCACCTCGCCACATTGGCATTTCTTGCCTTCCTAATCCATCAATATACTTATCTGTTAATATAATTGGACTGATTACTCTAACTATTAAAGTATTTTCTTTTCCCAGTTTCGCTAATTTATCAACTCTAAATTTGAAAGGCGAATAACCTCCTTCATGAAATCCAACAACTTGATCGTTTAGCCAGATTTCTGATTTATAATTTACAGCTTCAAAATTTAATTCAATGATCTTTTTATCCCAATTTTCAGGGATTTTGAATTTAGTTCTATATATAGCTACTCCTTCGTAATTTTTTTTAAATTCTTCCCAACAACTTGGGACTTTTATTGATTTTTTATTTACATTTTTATTATAATTTTTATCTAGATACCATTTTTTTTGAACTCCTTCATTATTGTCATCGAAAATAATATCCCATTGTCCATTTAATGATAATTGATTTTCATTGAAGTTTTGGGAAAAACAAGTTATACTCATTAGAAAAGTTATTAAAAACACAATACAATTGGTTGATCGTTTAATAGTCATTTGAATAAATATTATAATTATATTATTAAAACTTAGTTAGAATTAAAACAAATATTATAAATATTTGTAGAAAAGTTGTTGCAAATACTATCCGCTATAAATCAAAAATCATCATTTCATCTATTTATGCTTTTTTTAATTTATAGGATGAATTGTCTTTTTTTAAATTTTGTATTTATTAGCTATTTTTAATTAAAGGCTGTATTATTATGAACTAAATTAACTTTCTTATAATATCAGCTGCAACTTCTGCTGTAATATCTCGTTGAGGAGACCCAAACATTTCGTAACCAACCATAAATTTTTTTACAGTTGAGCTTCTCAAAAGAGGAGGGTAAAAACTCATGTGCCAATGCCAGTGTTTATTATCTTTTCCATCTGTTGGTGATTGATGAATTCCACTTGAATACGGAAAAGAACAATTGAATATTCTATCATAAGCTTTTGTTATTAAAGAAATTGCTTCAGCGAATTTTTCTTCTTCATTTAATGACATTTCGGAGATATTTTTTTGAACTTTTTTAGGAATTATCATTGTTTCAAATGGCCAAGTTGCCCAAAAAGGAATTAGAATTACAAAATATTCATTTTCATAAGCAACACGTTCCTTCAGCGTTAACTCTTGATTTAAATAATCTTGTAATATAGATTGTTTGTTTTTCTTAAAATAGACGGCCTGTTCATGATTTTTTTTTACTACTTCATTAGGAATGGTTGATTGACTCCAAATCTGACCATGAGGATGTGAATTGCTACAACCCATGACTGCTCCTTTATTTTCAAAAATCTGAACGTAGTTAATAAATTGATTTTTTCCTAAATCAATGTATTCATTCTTCCAGACTTCAATTATTTTTTTGATTTGTAAAACATCTAATTCAGCTAAACTTTTGGAATGATCTGGACTGAAGCAAATCACTTTGCAAATACCTTGTTCACTTTGAGCTTTTAATAACCCTTGATTAAATTCAAATGACTTAGAGTCTTTTTGAAGAGCTGCAAAATCATTTTCAAAGACAAATACACCTTTATAGTCAGGATTTATTTCCTTGTTAACTCGAGTATTGTTTGCACATAAGTAGCAAGTAGAATCGTAGGAAGGTTTTTCTTCTTTAAAAACTTCTTCGTTTTGTCCTTGCCAAGGTCTTTTTGATCGATGTGGTGATACTAAAACCCATTCTCCGGTTAAAATATTAAACCTTTTGTGAGAGTATTCTTGTATGTTTAAATTCATTATAATTATTACTTAATAAGCCTAGTCCCCTTAGATAGTTTTACAGAATAAAAGGAACAATTTATGTTGAATTGTTTTGAATATGATTCTAAAGTTTCTTTTTTAAAATTCTTCACTTCACTTTTTTTAATTAAATTAATTGTACACCCTCCAAATCCTCCTCCCATCATTCTAGCGCCAAGAATATACGGATTATCTATTGTTTGGTCAACAAGAAAATCGAGTTCATCACAACTCACCTTATATAGGTTTTTTAAACCTTCATGCGATAGGTATAGTAAAAGCCCTATCTTTTTTAAGTTTTTAGCATTGATGGCTTTTACAGTTTCTTTAACTCTATTGTTTTCTTGAATCACGTAGAGTGCTTTTTTGTAATCTTCATCTGAAATCTTTTTTATCAATTTATTCAGGTCATTTTCTGTAGCATCTCTTAGAGCTCTTATTTTGAGTAATTTAGATATATTTTCACAGACAGCTCTTCTGTTGTTGTATGCGCTTTCAGATAATTGATGTTTTACATTTGTATTGACAAGAATAAGTTTGTAATCACTGAAATCAATTTTAAATGAAATTGAATTTATTTTTCTGCAGTCTAATAATAATGCACTTTTCTTCTCACCAAACATACTTGAATACTGATCCATAATGCCACACATCACACGAACAAAATTATGTTCAGCTTTTTGAGATATTATAATCATTTTACTTTTAGACAAGCCTAATTTAAAGACTTCATTAAGTCCAAATACAATACTATTTTCTAAAGCAGCGGAAGAAGACATTCCTGATCCTTCTGGGATGTTTCCAGAAAAAACAAGATTAAAGTTTCCTAATTTTAAATCTAGTTTTAGAATTTCAGAAACAACTCCTAAAACATAATTTTTCCATCCTCCGTTTTTTAAAGCCTTCAGATTATTTAATTTAAATTCGTAAGAATCAGATTTGTTAAGTGCGATAGCCTTGCAAAATGTAGAGCTGCTTTTTTGAATGCCCGCAATAATACCTTTATTAATAGCTGCTGGAAATACAAAGCCTTCATTATAGTCAGTATGCTCTCCAATAAGATTAATTCTACCAGGTGAAAAAACAAGAATTGGGTTCATTTTAAATTGATTTAAAAAGACATTCTTCACCTCATTAACTAACTTCTTGTTCATTTTTAATTATACATTATTATATAAATTTAATTTATTTATAAGATTTCATAAAGGTCAAATAGCTCATTCAACAATATTATTGATTTATATAACCTTAAGAGTTAAATTAATTTTCATCATATTTATATAATAATTATAAATAAAGTTGACGCAATACTTTAATAAAACTATCCTATAAATATAATTTTATGAAAAAATCGATTTTCAAATATTCTGCAATATTTCTAATAGCATTTACTTTTACTAGTTGTGTAACTACCACTAACGAAAACAATAAATGGACATTTGACCCTGAGGATGGACTTTATATTCAGTGGGATAGTGAAAGCTCTTTGGCTGATGAAATGACTCACCATGCTATGGAACATATGTATAATGTTGAAAACGAAAAATCTTATACATTTTTTGAAAAATCTTTAGAATATGATTCTACTTTATTTGGGCCTCATGTGGTTTTAGCTGGATTTTCTTTGTCGGGTTCAGAAATACAGAATATGCATATTAAACAGGCTAAATTTAATTCATCTGATAAAAATGAAACTTCAAAACTTTTTGTTTCCTTATTGGATTTACCACAAAGCAATAACTGGCCATTAGCTGGAGAAGGATCTCATGATATATGGAAAAAAATGAGAACAGTAGAACCTAAAGGAAAATTAATTCATTATTACTATGCTTTTACATTTCCAGAAATCAGTGATAGAATTTTTGAAATGGAAAAATTATTAGCTGAGTTAGAAAATAATGAAGGAAGCTTAGAATCTTTATCTACTAGTGGAAATCATAAATTCATGATTGCTCCAGTCATTAATTCGTTAGGTTATTTTTACTATGCAATTGGGGAAAAAGCAAAAGCAAAAGATCACTTTGATAGATATCTCACACTTTATCCAAGTGGATATAATTCTTATGATTCTATGGGCGAGTACTATTTTAACGAAGGTGATTTGGATACTGCTTTAACTTATTATAATAAGGCTATTGAATTGTATCCGCCCGCTGTTTCAGCTAACTCTATGATAGTTGAGATAAATGAATTGAGAAAATAGCCATATATTAATTATAGTTTTCTTGACTCATCAAATATGGATAATTGCAATGAATCATCATTAGATCTTTATGTCCCTTCTAATACCAATCCTTGGGACCTCTCAAAGATTAGATTCATATATAGAAGATTAGGTTTTGGTATTTCAAACGAAAAAGCAAAGGCTTTATTGACTAAATCTCCTAAAGAATTAATAGATGAGATAATTAATTCCGCAAAAATTATGCCTTTAACACCAGCTCCCGAGTGGGGTTTTTGGAACAATGCTGAGATAAATAATTCTGATTATAATCAAGGTTTTTACAAAAATTTATGGCAAAAACAGGCTTTTTCAAATTTTTTATTGGATGGATTCAGAGAAAGGCTTACTCTATTTTGGAGCAATCATTTCGTGACTGAGTACTATGATTACAATCAAGCACAATATTTATATCAATATCACTCAAGACTTCAACAATATGCATTAGGAAATTTTAAAGAATTTGTAAGTGCTATTGGATTAGAACCAGCTATGCTTAAGTATTTAAACGGTTACTCTAATAAAAAAAAAGCTCCAAACGAAAATTATGCAAGAGAGCTTTATGAATTATTTACTCTTGGGGAAGGAAATGGTTATACATCAACAGATATCACTGAAACATCAAGAGCACTAACGGGTTATAATAAATATTCAAATGGAAACGGAAGTGTTATTATTTTTAATCAAAACACTTTTGATAATGGAGAGAAAACTATTTTCGGAAAAACAGGTAGTTGGGGGTACCAAGATGTAGTAGATATTTTATTTGAAGAAAAAAAAGAAATAATTGCAAATTTTATTTGTGAAAAGTTGTATAAATATTTTATAAGCCCGGTTTTAAACAAAGAAATTACTTCTCAATTAGCATCAACTTTTATTTCAAATAACTTTGAATTAATTCCAGTTTACAAGCAATTGTTTAAAAGCGAACATTTTTTTGATTTAAAATCTTCTAATGTTTTAATAAAAAGTCCAATAGATTTATTTGTTTTAATGCAAAATGATTTTGAATTTGTATTTCCCGAAAATTTTCAAAAAAATCATACCAATTATTTAAGAGCTAGATGTATTGAGATGGGGCAAGAAATATTCAAGCCTGTTGATGTAGCAGGCTGGCAAGAAAATCACGATTGGATTAGTACAGGTACTTTACCTATGCGATGGGGATTTATAGAATACATTTTAAATAGGCATTGGGCTGGCAATAAAGAGCAATTCAGAACTTTCATTATTTCAATAGTTGGAATGGATGAAAAAGACCCTAAAATAATTGTAGATAAATTAAAAAAACATATGTTTTGTAAGTATGATATTAAGAATGAAGAAGCTAAAGATGCTGTAAATATTTTTAAAGGAGAAATCCCTGATAATTATTTTGATGACGGGACTTGGACTTTATATCATGAACTTGTTCCAAACCAAGTGTATAATTTAATGTTTTTTTTCATTTCATTGCCTGAATTTCAATTAAAGTAAAATGAAAAAAAAGAATTATTTAAAGTCAAAAAAGCATATAGCAGAGCACTCTAAGTGGGGCAGAAGAGGGTTTTTAAAATCCTTAGGGATTGCTGGTGCTGGAGCTATTTCTTTTGGAAATAATTCTTTGTCAGTTTTAAATTCTAATTTTTTAACAAATGCATTAACTGGTGCCTCTTCCGATAGATCATTAGTGCTAATTAGGTTAAAGGGTGGTAATGATGGATTAAACACTATTGTTCCTCTAAATGATTTTGACACTTATGTGAACAATAGACCAAATATTCATATTCCTAAATCTAATTTGATTAAGCTAAATGATAGTTATGCTATGCCAAATCATATGAGTAGTCTTGAATCTTTATGGAAAGATGGTGAGATGAAAGTTGTAAATGGCGTTGGATATGAAAATCCTAATGGTTCTCATTTTAAATCATCTGATATTTGGGCTTCTGCTACAAACAATAAAGAAATTTCAACAGGATGGCTTGGAAGATATTATGATGAAAAGTATTTAGATTATTTGACTAATCCAACGGAAAAACCTATTGCAATTCAAATTGGCAGCAGGGGAAATTTAATATTTAATGGAGATAAAACTACTTATGCCTTTGCAGTTTCTAGTCCTGAAAGATTAAAAAAAGTTGCTGAAAATGGAACCTTATTTGATATAAAAAATCTTCCTGATTGTACTCATGGAGATCAGATCGAGTTTCTTAGAAGAATTTCAAATGCAACTTTCAATTATGCTTCAGTTATACATAAGGCTTATAATGAATCTGAAGATTTTAACAAATATGATGCAGAGAATGATTTAGACACACAACTAAGTTTGGTTTCTAGGCTTATTAAGGGAGGGCTAGGTTCTAAAATTTATATGGTTTCTTTGGGAGGATTTGACACACATGGTAGTCAGCCTGAAAAACATCAAAAGCTTTTAACCACTTTGTCAAATTCTGTTAAAGTGTTTTACGATGATTTAAGGTATTATGGTTTAGATAAAAAAGTACTTTCATTAACTTTTTCAGAATTCGGAAGAAGAGTTGCTGAAAATGGTTCTCAGGGAACAGATCATGGAACAGCTGCACCTGTAATGTTGTTTGGCTCAGCTTTAAAAGGAAATGGATTTGTTGGTGATCACCCAAGTTTAAGAGATTTAAATAAAAGAGGAAATTTAAAATATACTTTAGATTTTAGATCAATCTATACTACAATATTAACGGACTGGTTATGTGGAGATAAGAATTTTATTAATAAAGCTATGTTAGGTAATGAATATTCACTTTTAGGACTAGGAATTAACTGTGATGATGAGATAATAAACTATGATGATTTAATTACTTATCATGCAGCAGTATATGGTTCAAATAAAGTAGAACTAAATTTAAGAATAAATTTTGACCATCATATTAAAATTTATATTTATGATATCTTGGGACGTAACCACGGACTGATTTATGATAATATACTTAGAAGAGGAACCCATACATTTCCATTATCAATAAATTTAAAAAGTAAATTAACGTCGGGTCAATATTTTTACAATATAAAAGTTCTAGGAGGAAAAGATTTAAATAAATCTTTTATAGTTAAATGATTGTTTGATTTTAAATTAAAAAATATAGAATTTATTTACAAATGAAATTAAAAAACTATTAATTATATAGTGAATTTAATTAATGCATTCACCCATTTCAAAATCAATAACACCAACTTTAATAGCATAGCATTCGTTAGAATATGTTTTGTTGTCACAGCCACAAACTGGCTCATATTCTTCTGTACAGATTGTGTCTGGATCTATTAGGTCTTCCCTTATGCAACTATTAACTTGTTCCTTGCTTGAACAGGAAGAAATAATAAATAAATAAATAATTAAATAAAATATTTTATTGATAACTCTAAATTAAATAATTTAAAAACATATTACCAACTGTCTGATCTAAAAGATGAAGCAGGTAAACCTTGAGTATTATAAAGATTTCCTTTTAAAAAATTTTTCCATCCATATCTCACTGCTTCTGGATTATTAACACTATCACTTGAAACCTCTAACTTAGATCTATTTGATCCATAACCCCTTATGACTTTAGCATTAGCTTTATAAAAGACCTTATTAGAACCTGCAATTTCAAAACCAACAATAGGTTTATTATAACTAGTGATTCCGTTTTGAGCATAATCAAAATTAACAATAACCTTATCCCCTTTAATATCTAAAGATTTATACACCGGACCGGAAAATGAAATACCTCCCAAATTATAATCTTTAGCCAAAGCCCAATACGCAAGTCTTTTACCCACAAGTATTTTTTCAGGTGGATGAACAGTATATTCACTTCCTATATCTAATGTTACTGCCATTCCTGTGTTTTCTGTTTGTAACATGGTCATTAATTGAGCTTCTCTTAAATAAGCTTGACTTGATTTATTTGTTTTTCCTAAGGAACCATTAGGAGCAATTTGAACAAAATAAAAAGGAAAAGAACCTTGATTCCATTGTGATCTCCATCCATCAATCATATTATTCATAAGCTTAGTATAATTGTTAGCTCTAACAACATTAGACTCCCCTTGATACCAAATAGCTCCTCTAATTTTAAAAGGGATCAAAGGGTTAATCATAGCATTAAAAAGGCTAGAGGGATTATGGTGAATAGCTTTATCCTTGTGGTTATTTCTGATTTCAGATTTTTGGAAATTGTCGAGTAAAGTTTTACTATCTGTCCAAGCTTCAGCAGGAGATCCTCCCCATGAAGTATTAATTATGCCAATAGGAATACCTAACACCTTATTTAGATAATCAGCAAAAGAATATGCTACAGCACTAAATTCAGCTGCATTAGTTGGATTAGAAACAAGCCATTTACCATTTATGTTTTTTGTAGGCTTATCACTACTTGTACGTTTAACAGAAAAAAGACGAATATTTGAATTTTTAGCTTGAGCTATCATGTCTAGTGATCTCAACACAGGTTCTCGACCACCACCAGCAAGAATCATTTGCATATTTGATTGACCAGATGCAATCCAAACTTCACCAATAAGAATATTTTTAAAACTTACTACTTGTTTTATAGAATTAACAGAAAACTCATAGGGTCCTCCGTATTCTGGTGTTTCAATGTTTATCATCCATTTTCCATTAACGTCACTTTTAGCACTATATAATTTGTCATTCCAACTAACATTAATGCTGACCTGTTTATTTTTTTTAGACCATCCCCATATAGGAACACTTGAATTTTGTTGTAAAACCATGTTGTCGCCAAAAACTAAAGGAATATTTAGATCTTGAGAATTAACATTTATAAATAAGAAAAGAAAAATGGTAGTATATAATTTATTCATTATTTTAATGTTTACTAACAAGTTTTAACCCATTTGGAATCACGGGATAGGTCATTTCTTTCAGAAGAGCTACCATTTCATCTCTTTTTGGATGTGATTTATTAAATAATAGATTATCCCATTCTTTAGGATCAATGTTGTTGTTGTATAATTCTTCTTTTCCAGAATCATAGATTATGTAGCGCCAATCTTTGGATCTTACAGAATAGTGATGATTTGATGGGATGTCTTTGTTTTTATTAGAACTATATACAACACTTAGTGCAGCTTTAGGCCCAGTCCAATTCTCTGTGTTAGGGTTTTCTAAAAATGGCCTTAGACTATGGCCATCTAACGGTTTTCCAAATTCGTTTTTTGTTGTATTATTATCAATTCCTGTTAAATCCAAAAGAGTAGGGTAAATATCAATTAAAGATACTGGATGTTGAACTTTAGAATTAGATTTGGTTAGACCAGGAACTCTAATGCTCATAGGAATTCTTGTACTTTCTTCCCATAATGAGTTTTTATATACATGATCTTTTTCTCCCATTGTCCAACCATGATCACTAACTAAAACAACTATTGTATTATCTTTTAGAGATGAATTATTTATTGCTTTCATTACCTGCCCTACATTATCGTCAACTGCTGTAACACAAGCTAAATAAGCTTGTGTAAACCTCCTTAATCCTTCATCTTTATCTTTATATGAAGTTCTTAAATTTTTAAACATTTCAATAGACCTTGTTCTTCTTGCTTTAGTTTCAAATTGATCAACATAATGCAAAAATGTATCATCTTTGTCATCTTTTTTAATATTTGCCAATTGAACATCTTCAAGAGGGTACATGTCAAAATATTTTTGTGGAACGATTAAAGGAGTATGTGGTCTTAAAAAACCAACTGCTAAAAAGAAAGGCTTTTCATCGTTTGATTCAGATAATTCCAATAATTTATTTTCTGCCCATACTGCATTAATTTCATCTGGTGTAAGATCTCTATTTTTTTCATTAATATATTTAAATTCTTTATAATTCCTGGAGCCACCATAAGCCCAAGAAATTTTTTCTCCATCTATTTTCTGTCCATTAATATTTTTTAACGGACCGTAAGATCCATCGATTTGACCTCCTGCCATATTCAATCCATCAACTACTGTATTCACTCTATATGGTTTAGGAACATCAGGATGTGAAATCCCTCTTTTCCCTTTCTTATGTTTACCTTTATAAGCAACTGGTCCATAATCAGCGGAATGTTCAAATTCAGTCCACATATCTAGCTTATTTACATGCATGATTTTCCCGCTTCCAATGACATTATAGTTGTTTTCTTTGAATTTTTCCATTATGGTCTTTGTGTTAATTAACACATTGTTTTTAAGCCATGATTCTTGCCAAAAATTAGAAGAATTATGCGGATAAACTCCTGTCAGCATACTTGATCTAGATGGCCCACACATAGGGTTATTTGAATAGGCTTTTTGAAATGAAACACCAGATTGGGCTAGTTTTTTAATATTTGGAGTTATTGCTTGAGGATGACCGTTAAATCCTTCAGGATAATCATTCAAATCATCAATCATTATTAACACGATATTTGGCTGAGACTCATTACTCTCGTTACATCCAATTAAAAAAGAAACAATGAAAAAACTGAAAAATAAAAAAATAAATCTTTTTTTCATATAATATATATTTTAGGTATCTCTCTAATTTAAAATATTCATTTATTAATCTTAAGGACATATAATGAAAAAAATGATCTATTTGCCCTCTTAAATGATATTGTTCTATCATTAATATTGATTTATAATTAAACTATTTTGTTGAAAACTTGAAAAGAGTAGTGGATTTATATTTTTCACCAGGATATAAAATTACTGATGGAAAACTTTTTTGATTAGGAGAGTCTGGATAATGTTGCGTTTCAAGACAAAATCCACTTTGTTTTAATTGGACACCACCACCTTTTTTAGATTTAGAAGAATTCAAAAAATTACCTGTATAAAATTGAATTGCTGGTTGATCAGAAAAAACTTCTAAAAACCTACCACTAATTTGATGATAAGCACTTGCTACTAACTGTATTTGTTTTTTGTAATTGTTAATAATCCATGAATGATCATATCCATTGCCATTAATTAACTGATCATTATATTCCTGAATGTCATCTCCTATTCTTTTGGGTGATAAAAAGTTAAAAGGAGTATTTGAAACTTCACGAACTTCACCAGTGGGAATTAAGCCATCATCAACTGGTAAATAGTTGTTAGCATTAATATAAACTTGATGGTCTAATATGTTAGAATTAAAATCTCCCGATAAATTAAAATAGGAATGTTGAGTCAGGTTTATTATTGTTTTCTTGTCAGTTTCAGCTTCATAATCTACTTTTAATGTATTGTCAGTTGTTAAAGTGTATGTGACTTTAATATTTAAATTTCCAGGATATCCTTCTTCCATATCTTTACTTAAGTATGTTAATATTAAGGAAGAGGATAGTTCGTTTTTTTTATTAATAACATTCCAAAAAACTTTGTCAAATCCTTTTTCTCCGCCATGAAGGTGATTTTCCCCGTTGTTTTTAGCTAAAACATAATCCTTATCATCTAAAGTGAATTTTCCTTTAGCAACTCTATTGGCGTACCTACCTATTATAGCGCCAAAATAAGGTGCGTTTTTTAAATATTGAGAAATAGAGTCAAATCCTAAAACAACATCTTTAAATTGATTGTTTCTATCTGCTATTTTTAAAGAAGTTATAATTCCTCCATAGTTAAGAATTGTTATTTCAGTTCCTAATGAATTTTTTAATGTATAGCTATAAATTTCACTTTTGTCTACTTTGTGAAAAACATTTGTTTTCTGTGCATAAAATTTTGTAAACATAAAAAGTGTTATTTGTAAGGTTAGTATAAATATTCTTTTGTTTTTACTAAAATATAAATTCTTCATAAATAATTATTTTCATTAATCGAATCATTCTAAAAACCACAGATATCATGCTGGATTTACAACTAACGTTTATCAAACTTACAGCCATTAACTTTATTGTTAAAATTTTGGTTGTTTATATTATAAATATAATCATTACCTAAATTAATTGATCAATATGACCTTTTATAAGTTATAATTTATAAATAGATTTAATATTAGTTATTAACTAATTAGTTTTTAAATATTATACATGAAATTAACTGTTCCATTTTTTTTAAAATCATTCTTTTTTATTTTTTTAATCATAACACTTTATAGTTGTGAAGATTCTAAACTAAAACAACCTAATATCATATATATATTAGCTGATGATTTAGGTTATGGTGAGCTTGGGGTGTATGGTCAAAAGCATATTGAGACACCAAATATTGATAATCTATCTAAAACTGGTATGCTTTTTACTAACCATTACTCTGGCGCTCCTGTTTGTGCTCCAGCGAGAAGCGTATTGTTGACGGGAATGCATCAAGGAAATACTCATATTAGAGCTAATGGCGAGTGGAGTGAGAGAGGGGATGTTTGGAGTTTTCAAGCAATGTTTGATGATCCAAACTTAGAAGGACAGAGACCTTTACTAGACTCTATACTAACGGTAGCTAATGTTTTACAAGATAATGGTTATAAAACAGGTATGGTTGGAAAATGGGGGTTGGGAGCTCCACTAACAAGTAGTATTCCAAATAAAAAAGGATTTGATTTTTTCTATGGATATAACTGTCAAAGACAAGCGCATACTTTATATCCAACCCATTTGTGGGAAAATGAAAATAGACATATTCTAAATAATTATATTGTCACTAAAAAAGAAGGTCTTGAAGGAAAAGACCCATATAATCTAGAGTCATATAATAAATTCAATCAAAAAGATTATGCTCCCACATTAATGCATAATGAGGCTTTGGATTTTATAGAAAAAAACAAAAACAATCCGTTTTTTCTTTATTATGCCTCTCCTCTTCCACATTTGCCATTGCAAGCACCAGATGACTGGGTGAAATATTACAATAAAAAGCTTGGAGAAGAGGATCCATATATCGGAAAATCATATTATCCAAACAGAACCCCTAAAGCGACTTACGCTGCTATGATTTCTTATTTAGATGAGCAAGTAGGAGAGATTGTTACTAAACTTAAAGATATTGGACAGTATGAAAACACACTTATAATTTTTACAAGTGATAACGGACCTACTCATGTTCCTCAAGTAGATTCTAAATTTTTTAATAGTACAGGTATTTTTGTCAACTCTAGAACTACTATGAAAGGAAGTGTGAATGAAGGAGGTATAAGGGTTCCTATGATTGCAAGTTGGCCAAACACAATAAAAGCAGGGTCTATTACAAATCATATTTCTGCGTTTTATGATTTTTTTGAAACAGCACTAGATATTGCTAATATAAAAAAACCTTTTCCTACTGATGGAATAAGCTTTTACCCTACATTAATAGGGGCAGACCAAAATAAGCATGATTATTTGTATTGGGAATATCCAGCCAGTGGAGGATTACAAGCAATCAGAATGGGAAAATGGAAAGGACTTAAAAAAAATCTATTTAAAGGTAAATCTGAACTTCAACTTTTTGACCTTTCTAAAGATTTAAAAGAATTAAATGATTTATCAGAAGAATTTCCGGAAATTGTTTCTATTCTAGAAGGTTACTTGAAAGAAGCTCACACCACACCTTATTTAGAGAATTTTATAATTCCTTCTTTAGAATAAAACAAGAATAGGTAAATTAGATTATGAAAAAATTGTATGTATTATTATTTAGCTCTTTACTTTTAATTAGTTGCTCAAATAATAACAAGAAGAATAAGTTAGATTCACCTACAGATGCAAAAACTCTTATGGATGAGTCAATGCAAAGGTTTGCGAATGCCTGGAATCAAGGAAATGCAGCTATGTTATCCGAAGAATTCACGATCGATGCAGTAAGAATTATCTCTAATCCTATGAGTCCTATTATTGGAAAAAATGCAATTCTAAAATCTTTTGAATCTACTTTTTCAGATGAAAGTGAACTTTATAAAAGTCATATTGAAATTTCTGTCGTAGAAGCTCGTTCTGTCTCAACAGATATTTTTTTAGGGACCGGAATCTTCAAAATTTTAGATAAAAATAATAATGTTTTAGAAGACGGAAAATGGGAAAATGTATTTAAATATGCTGACGGAAAAATTAAGTTTCTTTTGGAGTCTGCACATAGAAATTCCCAGATTCAAACAGAAGCTGAAAATGTAAGCATAATTACAAATTCAATTGATTCGGAAGCGTTACATTTTGAAAAAATTAAAACTTCAGTTTCGAACTATATAAAATACGTCAACGACCAAAATGCAGAAGATTTATCTTTGCTTTTTTCAGAAAATGGCATTCAGAATGTAAGCTCAAAGGAGGGTATCATTTTGGGACGTGATAACATTAGAAATTCAGAAATTTTTTTAGAAGGACAGTCACTGAACGCAAATATTACAGGTTATAAATACTTAGAAAATTCATTAGCCATTGCTTATGGAAAGTGGTCTCAAACGGATGAAAATACAGGTGAAATAACAACTGGTCAATGGGGAAATCTCTTCAAAATTGAAGGAGAAAATGCGTTTTTAATAATGGAGTCTGCTGGGTTAAACTAATAATTTAATTTTTATAAACACCTATATACTTATTAAATCATACTATAAATTAATATTATAAACTTATTAAAAGTATTTACTAATTTGTATTGACCTTAACATACATGTGTAATGAACTATTCAACCATCTTGTTTTAATATTTTATAAATAAATTAGTATAATAAGTTATAAAGTGAAAAATTTCATAACAACCCTTTTCGTCTCTGTTTTATTTACAACCCTGGGCTATTCTCAAAGTGGTTGGGTTAATCTTTTTAGTGGTGAAAATTTAGATGGCTGGGAAATTAAACAAGGAAAAGCAAATTTTAAAATATTGTCTGATGGTGTAATACAAGGAACTTCTGTTTTAAATTCTCCTAGTACTTATTTGTGTTCTAAGAATTATTATGATGATTTTATTTTAGAATTTGAAGTTAATGTTAGTTCGGGATTAAATTCTGGAGTTCAGTTTAGATCATTATTAAATAATGCTAATCCAAGAAATTTAGTATTTGGATATCAAATAGAATTAGAAGCAAATAAACCCGATAGACTATGGAGTGGTGGAATATATGATCAATCAAGACGAGATTTTTTTTTATATCCTCTAAGTAATAATCATAAGGCAAGAGGAGCTTTTATAAATGATAGTTGGAATAAAATAAGGGTTGAAGCTGTTGGTAATGAAATTAGGACCTGGGTGAACGGGATTCAATGTGCTAATTTGATTGATGACACATCTAAAGATGGTTTTATTGCACTTCAAATTCATAGTATTAATAATAAATCAAATAATGGAAAGACAGTTAAATGGAGGAATATGAGAATTTTGACAAAAAATATTAATAAAAATAGGTGGCCTGTTGAAAGTTATGCTCCTGAAATAAATCATATTGATAACTTTTTAACTAAAAATCAAATTTTAAATGGTTGGAAGTTTTTATGGGATGGTAAAACTTTTAATGGTTGGAGAGGAGCTTTTTTGGAAGGTTTCCCCAAAAATGGTTGGAAAATTGAAAATGGAAATTTATGTGTGGAAAGTTCAAATGGAATGGAATCTAATAATGGTGGAGACATAGTTACTTTGGGAACATATGAAAATTTTGAATTAGAAATTGATTTTAAAATAACAAAAGGCGCTAATAGTGGAATTAAATATTTCGTAGATACAAGTCTTAATAAAGGATCAGGATCAGCTATTGGCCTTGAATACCAAATTTTAGATGACAAATCTCATCCTGATGGATCTCAAAAATATAAAGTTCTTGAACTTAAGGATGGACAATGGGTTGATTTTAAAGAGGGAGTTAAAAAAAATAGAGGGGTTTCAAGTTTGTATGATTTAATAGAGCCTGACAAAATCCAATGGAAAAGAGTAGTTCCTAATACATGGCACAGAGCCAAGATAGTTTCAAATAATGGTCATATTGAGCATTGGCTAGATAATGTTAAGGTTTTACAATACAATAGGTTTAGTCAAGTTTTTAAATCTTTAGTTGAATACAGTAAATACTCTGTTTGGGAAAATTTTGGACAAGCTAAATCTGGCCACATTTTGTTACAGGATCATGGAGATAAAGTTTTGTTTAAGAATATAAAAATTAAAGAGTTTTAACAATATGAACAAAAGAAGGAAATTTATAAAAAAGACAGGAATAGGTTTGTTTGGTTTAACAATTCCCTCAAGTTTAAATGCAATGTCTGCAAAGAGTTATTCACGAATTTTAGGCTCTAATAATAGGCTTAATTTAGCTTTTCAAGGGTTGGGTAGAAGGTGTCCTTCTTTATTAAGGTCAGCAACAAAAATAAGTGATTTTAATGTTTTGTATTTCTGTGATGTTATGGACAAGCAAATTTTAGAAGCTAACAAGCAACTAAATGTTTTATCGGGCTATTCAGCAAAATCAGAAAAAAATATTCATAAGATTTTTGATGACAAAGAGGTGGATGCAATAATTATAGCAACTCCAGATCACTGGCACGCCTATGGGGCTTGTAAAGCTATGGAAGCCGGTAAACATGTCTACTTAGAAAAACCTTGTAGTCATAATTTAATGGAAAGTGAATTGCTAGTAAACTATCAAAAATATTACAATAAGGTAGTTCAGATGGGTAATCAACAAAGGTCCTCGACTCATACTATTTCAGTAATTAACCAGATTCATAAGGGGCTTATAGGAGATGTTTACAGTGCAGTTGCTTTTTACAATAACAACAGAGGAAGAGTGCCTAATCAAGTTATAATGGATCCCCCAAAAGGTCTAGATTGGGATTTGTTTCAAGGTCCTGCTCCAAGAAGAAAATATACTCATGATACTTGGGATTATAATTGGAGGTGGTACGATTGGGATTATGGAACTGGTGAGGCAGGAAATAATGCAACCCATGAATTAGATATTGCCCGTTGGGCATTAAATGTAGACTATCCTTATGAAGTCAATGTTTTTGCAGAAAAAAATCATTTTCTTGATGATGGTTGGACTGTTTATGATAATATGGAAGCTAAGTTTAAATTTTCTGGAAATAAATCAATTAATTGGAATGGTAGAAGTAGAAATGCCTATGGAAAAGGATTAGAAGGCGGAAGGGGAACCATAATTTATGGAAGAGAAGGTTCAGTTTTTATAAACAGGGCAGGTTATAAGCTTTATGATATTAATGGAAAATTAATAAAAAATGTTAATTCTAATGATTACGAATCTGGACCTAAATTAAATGGAGCGGGTGACATGACAACAAAGCATTTTAATAATTTCTTGGAATCAATAAAAAATGGGACAAGTCTAAACTCCCCAATTGATGATGCGGTGATTAGTCAAAGTTTGGTGCATTATGCTAATATTTCATATCGAAGTGACAGCTCTTTAAAAATAGATGAAAAAACTGGTAGAATAAAAGATGCTAATGCTATGAAATTTTGGTCGAGAAATTATGAGCCAGGTTGGGAAATTAAAATGAAATAAATGAAATTTTTAAGAAGTATTTTAATAATTCCCGTTTTAATGATTACGTTTTCTTGTTCTGATTCAAAACCAAACATTCATGACTCATTATTTAAAAAATTATCCAACTGGGAAAAGAGTTTAATTGAACCAAACTGGATCGAGAATAAAAATTGGAATATTGTAACTGAAATGATTTATCAAGACCTAATGAGTAATAAAGAAATAAGAGCATTTTCCCCAAAAGATTTAAATTAACAATTTTAATGAAATTAAAAACTAAAATTTTAAAAATACACCATAATGATAATATCATTGTTGCTTTGGTTGCTTTAAAAAAAGGTGAAAAAATATTTATTGATAATAAACTAATAAAATTAAATTATAACATTAAAGCTAAACATAAGTTTAGTATTAATGATCTAAAATCTGGAGATAAGATTTACATGTACGGGGTAACTGTTGGTATAGCTAAAAAACAAATTTTTAAGAGTGAACCCATTACAATGCAAAATATTTTACATGAAACTGAAGACTATTCTGTTCCAAAATCATTAAACAAGTCCAAATGGATACCTCCAAATTTGGATTCATTTTCAAACAAAACATTTTTGGGGTACAAAAGAGAGAATGGTAGCGTTGGAATCGAAAATAATTGGCTTGTTATTCCACTAGTTTTCTGTCAAAACAGAAATATTGAAGTGCTTAAAAATACTATGCTTGAGGAATTAGGTTATCAAAATTTAAGTAAACAAATATTTGATTTAAAAGAGCTTGTTGATAAATTCAAATCTGGTGCCACTGAAGATGAACTATTAAACGTTGAAGTAATTGCTAATGATAAAAAGAAAAAGAACCCGCTTTTCCCCAATGTAGACGGAATTTATTTTTTAACTCATGAAGGAGGATGTGGTGGAGCTAGAGATGATTCAAAAACTCTATGTAATTTACTAGCAGGTTATATTAATAATCCAAATGTTGCTGGAGCAACAATACTTAGTTTAGGTTGTCAACATGCTCAAATTAGTCTATTACAAAGATCCTTAAAGCGAATTGCTCCTGACTCAAGTAAACCGGTATTCTTTTTAGAACAACAACAAAGTAGTTCTGAAAATCAATATATCGCACAAGCAATTAAAAAAACATTTATTGGTCTTATCAAGGCTAATAAAATTTCAAGAACACCATCTCCGTTAAGTAAATTAACTATTGGTTTAGAGTGTGGTGGGTCAGATGGTTTTTCAGGAATATCGGCAAACCCAACATTGGGATACGTCTCTGATTTAATAGTTGGTCTTGGAGGGTCTGCTATTCTTTCTGAGTTCCCTGAACTCAATGGTGTTGAACAAGAACTTATAAATCGATGTGTAGATGTTAAAAAGGCAAATAAGTTTGCTCAAATCATGAGGACCTATAATAAAAAAGCAACAGCACTAGGTGCAGGGTTTTATGCCAATCCCTCACCAGGAAATATTAAAGATGGACTTATTACCGATGCTATTAAATCAGCAGGAGCAGCAAAAAAAGGAGGAACATCACCTATTGTAGATGTATTGGATTATACAGAACAGTTAGTTTTACCAGGACTAAACTTACTTTGCACACCAGGAAATGATGTAGAGTCAACAACTGGTTTAGCTGGGTCAGGTGCTAATATTATTTTATTTTCTACGGGACTTGGAACTCCGACTGGAAATCCCGCTGTCCCTGTCATAAAAATATCTTCTAACACTTCATTATATGAAAAAATGGGTGATATCATTGATTTTAATACAGGTGAAATTATTAATGGAGATGAAACAATTGATTCTTGTGGAGAAAAACTTTTATCTTACATAATCAATGTAGCTAGTGGAATTGATCAGGTTAATTCCCGTAGGTTGGGACAGGACGATTTTATTCCTTGGAAAAGAGGATTATCATTATAAAACAACAAAAAAATGGAAACTAAATTTTCGTTAAAAAATAAAAGAGTTTTAATAACTGGGGGTGCAAGTGGCATTGGTAAATCAATAGCTATCACCTTTGCAAAACAAGGTGCTGAGGTTCATGTATTGGATTTTAATCAAAAGGATGTAAATGAGCTGGTTGAAGATAGCTTAAAACAAGGTTTTAAAATTATTGCTCACCACTGTGATGTTTCTAATTATCAAAATGTAATGGACTCAGTAAGTAAAATTAGCACTAAATCATCTATTGATATTTTAGTTAATAATGCTGGTGTGGCACATGTTGGAAATATTGAAAATTGTGAAGAAAAAGATTTAGATAGATTGTATAATATCAATATAAAAGGTGTCTATAATTGTTCTAAAGCCTGTATTCCTTTGATGAAAAACCAAGGTGGAGGAGTAATTTTAAATATTGCATCAATTGCTTCATCTGTTGGCATTTCCGACCGATTTGCTTATTCAATGAGCAAAGGAGCAGTGCTAACAATGACTTACTCGATTGCACAAGATTATATTAAAGATAATATACGTTGTAATTGCATTTCTCCTGCACGTGTACATACACCTTTTGTTGATGGTTTTATTAAAAAAAATTATCCTGGAAAAGAAAAAGAAATGTTTGAAAAACTTTCCAAAACACAACCTGTTGGTCGTATGGGTAATCCTCAAGAAATAGCTGATTTGGCCTTATTTTTATGTGCTGATGAAGCTAGTTTTATCACAGGTTCTAATTATGGAATTGATGGAGGCTATGTAACACTTAACTCAAAATAATAAATTATGAAGCTTATTAGATTTGGAGAAATCAACAAAGAAAAACCTGGTGTATTATTGCCAGATGGTACAAAAATAGATGTATCAAAATTTGTCAAAGATTATGATGAACACTTTTTTGGCAATCAAGGAATAGAAAAATTAAATAATTGGTTAGAAAAAAATCATGATTCTTGCCCAGTTGTAGAAAATGATACTCGCTTAGGTCCTCCATTACTGCGTCCTTCTAAAATTGTATGTGTTGGTTTAAATTATTCAAAGCATGCACAGGAAAGTGGTATGGATGTGCCAGAAGAACCAGTTCTTTTCTTTAAAGCTAGTTCTGCAATTATTGGACCCTATGATTCAATAATTATCCCCAAAGGAAGTGAGAAATCAGATTGGGAAGTTGAGTTAGCAATAGTCATTGGAAATAAAGCATCCTATGTAAGTGAAAAAGACGCTTTAAGTCACGTTGCTGGCTATGTTCTACACAATGATGTAAGTGAACGTTCTTTTCAATTGGAACGTTCCGGGCAATGGGTTAAAGGAAAAAGTTGTGATACTTTCGCACCAATCGGACCTTTTATTGCAACTCCTGATGAAATTGGAGATCCTAATAATTTAAATCTTTGGTTAAAATTAAATGGAGAGGAAATGCAAAACAGTAATACCTCGGATTTTATATTTAACATCCAGGAAGTAGTTAGCTATATAAGTCAATTTATGACTTTGTTACCTGGGGATATTATTTCTACTGGAACTCCCTTTGGAGTAGGTTTAGGATTAAATCCCCCTCGTTATTTGAAAGATGGTGATGTTATAGAATTAGGCATTGATGGTCTAGGGGTTTCAAAACAAATATGTAAGGCTTATAAATGATTATAGATAGTCACCAACATTTTTGGAACTACGATCCAATTAAAGATGCATGGATAGATGCCTCAATGGAGGTAATTAGAAGAGATTTTCTTCCAAAAGATTTAAAGCCTTTACTAGATGAAAATGGAATAGATGGTTGTATTGCTGTTCAAGCAGATCAATCTGAAAATGAGACTGATTTTTTATTAAGTTGTGCCCAGAAAAATAAATTTATTAAAGGAGTTATTGGATGGCTTGATTTGACTTCAAATAATTTAGAAAGTCGCCTTAATTATTATGTTAAAAACCCTTTATTTAAAGGGTTAAGACATATAGTTCAAGCAGAAAAAGATGATTATTTACTTCGTAATGATGTACAAAAAGGAATAAGTAAACTTGCTAATTATAACCTTACTTATGATATTCTTGTTTTTCCAAGTCAACTCACTGCAGCTATCGCACTTGTTAAAAAATTTCCCAACCAACAATTTGTTTTAGATCATATAGCTAAGCCTAGTATTTCTAACTCAATGGATGAGCTATGGAAATCAAATATTATTGAACTGTCTAAAAATCAAAACGTTTCTTGTAAACTTTCAGGTTTAGTTACTGAAACAGATAACTACATTTTTAATGATATTGATTTTAATCCTTATTTTGATATAATTTTTGAATCTTTTGGTCCCAAAAGAATTCTATTTGGCTCAGACTGGCCTGTATGTTTACTTGCAGCAAACTATAAAAAAGTATATGATTTAATCTTTGATTATCTTGAAAATCATTCAACTGAAATAAAAGCTCAAATTTTTGGTCTAAATGCAATAAAAATTTATAACCTGTAGTATGAACTTAAACTTAAAAGATAAAATAATTATAGTGACAGGAGGATCAAAAGGTATTGGTGGGGGAATAGTTAACTTATTAGCCAAAGAAGGGGCTTATCCTGTAATTGTTGGCAGAAACAAAGATGATGTCCTTAGTGCTATAAAAAAAATAGAAAAAAATGGATACAAAGCTGGTTATGCATTTGCTGAACTAACAAAACCTGAAGAATGTAAAAAAGCTGTAAATCATGTGATAAATCAATATGGACGTATTGATGGAATTGTCAATAATGCAGGTGTTAATGATGGGGTAGGATTGGAGAATGGAAATTACCAGGACTTTATGGAATCTATTAAACGTAATCTTGCACACTATTATACTATGACACAATTAGTTCTTCCAGAACTTAAGAAAAATAAAGGAGCAATAGTAAATATTGGTTCCAAAACATCAGTTACAGGTCAAGGTAGCACCTCTGGATACGCAGCAGCTAATGGAGGTCGAAATGCTTTAACAAGAGAATGGGCTGTAGAATTGTTACCCTATGGTATTAGAGTTAACTGTGTAGTTGTAGCCGAGTGTTTTACGCCTCTTTATGACAAATGGATACAAAATTTTGAAAACCCCAAAGAAAAACTGTCATCAATTACAGAAAAAATACCTTTGGAAAATCGCATGACAACAACAGATGAAATTGCTAATACTGTAGTTTTTTTACTTTCAGAAAGATCGAGTCATACTACAGGTCAATTAATTTATGTCGATGGAGGTTATACTCACTTGGATAGAGCAATAAATAAAGAGTTGAAATAAAATGTCTGGAATTAAGCTTAAAAAATATTGTTTGGCTTTAGATCTGAAAGATGATCCAAAAATAATTGACAGCTATAAAACCTATCATCAAAATGTTTGGCCTGAAATAAATAAAAGTATTAAGGATTCTGGAATTAAAGAAGCAGAAATATACTTAACTGGAAACAGACTTTTTATGATTATTGAGACTGATGATTCCTTTTCTTTTGAAAAAAAAGAAAAATTAGATGCAAAGAATACTAAAGTTCAACAGTGGGAAAAATTAATGTGGACGTTTCAAAAAGGATTACCTAATACCAAAAAAGGTACAAAATGGGTATTAATGGATAGAATTTATAATCTAAATAAATAATAGTAATGAACTCTGAAATAAATTATAAATACCCCTCAGTTCCTGATTTAAGAGAACGAGCAAAAAGTAAGATTCCAAAATTTGCTTTTGAATATTTAGATGGTGGATGCAATGATGATGTTAATTTAAAAAAGAATACACTTAAAATTAGAGATATAGAACTAAAACCTAAATATTTAGTTGATTATCAACCTCCAAGCTTAAAAACTGAACTTTTTGGACATGTTTATGATGCTCCTTTTGGTATCTCTCCTGTTGGTCTACAAGGCTTAATGTGGCCTAAATCACCAGAAATACTAGCTAAAGCAGCTTTTGAACATAATATTCCATTTGTTTTAAGTACTGTAACCACTGCTAGTATTGAAAAAATTGCTGAAATAAGTGAGGGAAATGCTTGGTTTCAGTTATACCATCCAGCTGAAGAAGGTGTTACTAAAGATATTTTAAAACGCGCCGATGCAGCCGGTTGTCCTGTTTTGATTATTTTGGTTGATGTGCCATCTTTTGGTTACCGTCCAAGAGATATTCGTAATGGATTGTCCATGCCTCCAAAAATGACATTTACAAATATTATTAATGCTATGAAAAGACCTCATTGGTCATTACAAACATTAATAAATGGTCAACCTGGTTTTGAGATATTAAAACCATACATGCCAAAAAATTTAAATTTAAATCAACTAGCGAAATTTATGGATGCTACTTTTTCAGGTCGTTTGAATGAAGAAAAAATAAAAAGAATTAGAGATCTATGGAAGGGTAAGCTTGTGATTAAAGGGGCAGAATCAATTCATGATGTTGAAATGGCTTGTAAATTAGGATTAGATGGTGTTATAATTTCCAATCATGGAGGAAGACAAGTTGATGTTGGTCAAGCTACAATTGATTCATTAAAAACCATTAGCCCACTTTACAAAGATAAAATTACTGTAATGATGGATAGTGGAATTAGAGGAGGTGCCGACGTAGCACGTGTTATGGCAAGTGGCGCTGATTTTAGTTTTATGGGCCGTACTTTTATGTATGGAGTTTCTGCTTTAGGAAATAAAGGAGGCGATCACACTATAGCCATGTTAAAAAAGCAATTAACTCAAGTTATGGAGCAATTAAGTTGTGCAAAAATTAACGACTTAACTAAGAAACTAGTTGTTAAATAAAATCAGATACTATTAAAATGAATACATCAAAAACAATTCCTGTTGTTCCAAAAAAATTAATTATTCCTTTTATTTTACTCACTTCACTTTTTGCTCTTTGGGGGTTTGCAAATGCTGTTACAGATCCTATGGTTCAAGCATTTAAAATAGTATTAGAGCTATCTAATTCTCAGGCAGCTTGGGTACAAATGGCTTTTTATGGAGGTTATTTTTGCATGGCCCTTCCTGCGGCATTATTTATGCGAAAATATTCATATAAAGTTGGTATTTTGATTGGTTTGGGCTTATATGCGACGGGTGCATTATTGTTTTACCCTGCTGCTATTTCTCAAGAATTCTGGTTTTTTTGTATTGGTTTATATGTTTTAACATTTGGATTAGCTTTTTTGGAAACAGCTGCTAATCCTTATGCACTTGCTATGGGTGCAAAAGAAACTGCCACTCAAAGACTTAATTTAGCTCAAGCTTTTAACCCTTTGGGGTTGATTTTAGGCCTCTTTATAGCTCAGCAGTATGTTATGAAAAAGCTCCAATCAGATGATATCTCTGATTTCAGTGCATTAGACGAGGTTTCTAAAACACTTATTAAAACAGCAGACTTGATGGTAATTCGTGATCCTTATGTGATTTTAGGATTAGTAATTATTGGTGTTTTTATATTATTTGTTTTTAGTAAAATGCCAGATTCTAATGACAAATATTCAAATAAAAATGTTGGTGTAATTTTCAAGAAGTTAGCAAAAAACAGTCGTTATAGTCAAGGAGTTATGGCGCAAATTTTTTATGTAGGTGCTCAAATTATGTGTTGGACTTATATTTATCAATACGCTGAGGGAATAGGTATTGATAATGTAACTGCGGGATATTATCAAATGGGAGCATTTATTTTATTTGTAGTTGGAAGAGCAATAGCAACTTTTTTATTTCGTTTTTTTAACCCAGGAAAACTTCTAATGATTTTTGCTTTATTTGCGATAGTTTCCTCACTTGGTGTTATGCTGATTGATAATTACATGGGTCTTTACTGTTTAGTTGCTGTTTCTTTGTTTATGTCTCTAATGTTCCCTACAATTTATGGAATAGCACTTGGAGATTTAAGTGAGGAAGAAAGCAAAATTGGTTCTGCAGGTTTAGTCATGGCAATTGTGGGTGGTGCATTAATGCCAAAGTTTCAAGGTATGATAATAGATATAGGGGGCTATAATGTAGATGATGTAAGTATATTGGGAATGTCCGAGATGAATTTTTCTTTTATTTTACCCTTATTTTGTTTCATATTTATAGCATTTTATGGATTGAAAAGTAATACAATTATTAAAAATTCTTATTAATTACATTTAATATGATGAAAAAAATAATTTATGTGGTTTTATTATACTTACCATTATTTCTGTTTTCACAAATGAATACAGATGACCTAAATTTAGCAAATAAGATTTCATTAATTGATGAAGAAAATATATTACGAAATTCAAATTATCACAACTGGGGCTCTTCAATAATTAAAGGTAAGGAAGGAAAATACCATCTATTTTATGCTCAGATGTCAAAAGAAATTGGCTTTAAGTCTTGGCTTACAGACGGCGTAGTCTCTCATGCGATCTCTGATTTGCCAGCAGGGCCTTACATTCATAAAGAAATTGTTTTAAAAGGTCGTGGGCCAGGCTTTTGGGATGCTTATACAGCTCACAACCCAAGAATCAAATTCTTTGATGGTAAATATTACTTATATTATATATCTACCAATACGGGTGACAGGATACTTTCTCAAAAAGAGTTCGATCAGTCCAGAAATGGGGTGATAACTAATGAATTTCGGGCTCTTGTACGAATGAATCAGCGAATTGGAGTTGCTGTTTCTGAAAGTGTAAATGGGCCGTGGAAAAGATTTGACCAACCCATAGTGGAACCATCGGGCCCGATTGCTCAAATCACCTGTAATCCAGCTGTTTCACAAAGACCTGATGGAGGATATATCATGATTGTTAGGGGCGATAAGCCTAACGTCAAATATGCTAATGGTAAATGGCCAGATCACAATGAACTGATAAGAAGTCAGGCCATAGCCTTATCTAATTCACCTCTTGGGCCATGGGAAATTCAACCCAAAGCAGCTGTAGGTAATTTAAATTCAGAAGATCCTGCCATTTGGTATGATAAAAAAAGAGATCGTTATTATGGTATTTATCATGCCTTTGGATATATGGGTATGATAACTTCTATAGATGGAATTAATTGGGAAAAGGCAAAACATTATAAAGTATTGGATAAAGCTTTAAAGAAAGCAGATGGGACAGAGGTATTTGCAAATAGGCTAGAGCGACCTTTTATTTATGTTGAAAATGGAGTTGCAAAAGTTTTAACTGTTGCAGTATTAGAAAAAAATCAAAATTCATATTCTCTTTTCATTCCCCTAGATTAATCTAATATTCCACATTTTTATTAAAAAATATGTTAATAGAACTATTATTTTATAATCGTACAAGTTTTAAAAAGAAAAACTATAATAATTTATACTTAAAATAACAATCAAATAATTAATAGAATTTAAATGATTATTTCTTTATCTTTTTTAATAGTTACAGATGATGGGTTCATTAATATTTCAGCTTGACTCGTCGTTTTTGGTAACTCATAGTCAAAAAAGTATTTCATTGTTTCGATTTTACTTTCATAAAAAATATCTGAATATTTTTTCTTTCCTCCATTCAATTCAGACTGAGAATTTGTTCCTATTTCAAGCCAATTCCAAGCAACAATTATCAAGCTAAAGAATTCCATAAAAATAGTTGCATCTGCTAAGTATTTTTCAAAATCTCCTTTTAAAGCATAAGGCATTAATGAATTTAAAACTTTTTCTGATAATTTTAATTTATGACTTAACATATTAGCATATGACTCTAATTCAGGAAATTCATTCGCTTTACTAATTACCTTTATTATTTCTGTTGATAAAAGCTTAAGACCCTCTCCGTTATTCATAGTTATTTTTCTCCCAAGCAAATCTTGTGATTGAATACCTGTAGTACCTTCATAAATTGAAGAAATTCTTATATCTCTATAATATTGTTGAAGTATAAAGTCTGAACAAAATCCATAGCCACCTAACACTTGAAGTCCATTGTTAACAGATAAAGCTCCTGCTTCAGATGGATATGTCTTTACAACAGGGATGATCATTTCCAAAATGGTGTTATATTTCGATTTTTCTTCAGGAGATTTAGCTGTGTTTTCTAGATCATAATATTTAGCCGCAAGTAGAACTAAGCTCATAGATCCTTCAACAACAGATTTCTGAAGCATTAACATTCTTCTGACATCTGGATGTTCTATAATTAATGATTGATTTTGCTCAATATTTTTCTTACCCTCACTGGATAATTTTCTTCCTTGTGGTCTTTCATTAGCATATTGTAATGAAGCATAGTAGGCATATCTTCTACTGTTAATTCAGCAATTTCTAAACCTCTTAAATATGTTAAACTAACATTTAAACTTGAATACCCCATTGCTTTTTGTAGTTTGGTTAATGACTCTGTTCTTTTAAAGATTTCTATAACTCCAGAGTGCCTAAATGAGTAAATCGATACACCTTGTTCAACAGATGGATTAACCTTCTTAAAACGACTCCAAAGAGTCTTAAAGTAATCTAGGTTTAAAGGTTATTTTATAGATACTGAAATAACGGTCTTTCCCCACCCCATTTTTAATGTCATATCTTTATCAAACATCATTGAAAAAGCTTCAATATTTTCCTCTGTTTTAGATGTTTTACCAGAAATCCGAACAACATCTTTGTCTTGCTTATAATAATATGAGCCCCAAACATTTCTTGCTCTATTAATAATTACGGTCCAATCTCCATCATAAGAAGGTATTGTAAATAGAGAATAAGTCCCTGCCTTTAATGATTTCCCTCCAAAAATAACATCTTTATAAAATGTGATTTCTGCCGCTTCATTTGCTCCTGTTCTCCAAATCTTTTCAGGTGGGGCTAATTTAACTAAATCTCTTCCTTTTAATTGAGGGCGACTGTATATTACTTTTACTATTTTATCTGATATTTTGTAACTACTTGGAAACGCTGCCACATCCATTGGGCTTTTATCTAAGCTTTTAAATTCTTGCGCAGTTAGTTGTAATGAGCTAATTAATGTAATTACAAAAACAGCGATAGTTAAAATCGAATTTTTCATATGTATTTGTTTTTTTATTTAATAAAGATATTAAATCTTTAGAATTTTATGCGGAAAATGATGAGGGACAGGAACGGTCGTTAACTAAACCATAGCAAATCTTCTTTTAAGACACCCAGATCCTCACTATTATACATACTTATACAAACACCTGCCATCAAAAGAAAACCGATATTATTTGAGTAGGGAATTAGCAATTAAAAATTACTATTGAGACTTTTTGGGTTTTTAGTATTGCTGGCCGTACAATAATCGTACAAGTTTTAAAAATAAAAACCCTAATCACTTGTTTATAAAGTAGTTAGGGTTTGACTAAGCGGAGAAGAAGGGATTCGAACCCCTGGTACCTTGCAGTACGCTAGTTTTCAAGACTAGTGCATTCGACCACTCTGCCACTTCTCCAATCGGCTGCAAATATAACTTCCTTTTTATTTTGTACCAATTTTATTTAACAAATTATATAAATACATTTTTACTACATTTGAAATATGTTTGATTTTGACCTGTCATCACTGACTTATCCACTACTTATTTTTGTTGGTTTTATCGCAGGTTTTATGAATACTATGGCTGGTGGCGGTTCCTTATTAACACTTCCATTACTTATTTTTATGGGATTACCCGCAGCGGTTGCTAATGGAACCAATAGAGTAGCAATTTTAATGTCTACATCTTCTGCAACTCTAGGGTTTAAGAGTAAAAATGTATCCACCTTTCCTTTTAATATTTATTTAGGTATCTCAGGTTTATTAGGAGCTTTTATTGGAGCTAAAATTGCTATAGAGATTGATGGAGGTTTGTTTAATAAGATATTAGCAGTTATAATGATTGTAGTAGTTGGCTTAATAGTTCTTAAGCCTAACATCAAACAAAACGACCTTATTGAACGACTTACTGGAAAACACCTTATAATTTCTATTATTGCATTTTTTTTTATTGGTATTTATGGTGGGTTTATAAATGCTGGTATTGGTTTTGTTATTATGTTATTCCTTCACTACTACAATAGATTGAATTTAGTGAAAGTTAATTCAGCTAAAGTCGTTATAGTGATGATATATACATCAGCTGCTTTGCTTACTTTTGCATTAGCGGGAAAAGTTAATTGGACCTATGGTTTATTTTTAGCTTTAGGGAACATTTTAGGAGGATGGACATCAAGTAGATGGTCCGTTAAAAAGGGAGAGAGTTCAATTAAGTTTTTTTTAATTGTGATGGTTATATTAATGTCAATTAAACTTTTATTTCCCGAATCAATAAATGAAATTTATGAATTTATAATTCGTAAGTTTTTTAGTAATTAATATATTCTACTATTTCTAAGCCATAACCAATCATTCCAACTCTTTTTATTTGATTACTATTTGTAATAAGTTGAATTTTACTGATTTTTAAATCATGTAATATTTGAGCACCTATTCCAAAATCTTTTTCATCCATCTGTAGGGGAGGTGATTTTATTTTATTTTTAGACTGCATTGACTTTAACTTTTTTAATCTGAATAAAATATTTTCAGGGTTAGGTGTCTGATTTATAAAAACAATCACTCCATTTTTATTTGAATTAATTTTTTTGAAAATATTTTCAAGTGTTTTGTCTGAATCTGAAGTTAATGAAGTTAATAAGTCATTATTTGTTATCGATGAGTTTATTCTTACATGAACAGGTTCGTCTTCCTCCCAATCTCCTTTAATCAATGCTAAATGAACTTGGTTGTTATTTGTTTGTTGAAAAGCATGCAACCTAAACTCTCCAAATCTAGTATTAAAATCAAAACACTCTTTTTTAGAAATTAAACTGTCATGTTTCATCCTAAATGCAACTAAATCTTCTATAGAAACAACTTTTAAATCAAGTTTTTCAGCAACTATTATAAGATCTGGTAATCTAGCCATAGAGCCATCTTCGGTCATGATTTCACATATTACTCCAGCAGGCGAATAACCGGCTAATCTTGCAAAATCAATAGCAGCTTCTGTATGACCTGTTCTTCTAAGTACTCCTCCATCTTTAGCAATTAACGGAAATATGTGACCTGGCCTTGCTAAATCATCTCCTTTTGTATTATTATCTACTATAGCTTTAATCGTTTTTGATCTATCCAAAGCGGATATTCCAGATGTTACTCCATTCCCTTTTAGATCAACAGAAACAGTAAATGCAGTGTCCATTGGATCAGTGTTGTTTGAGACCATAGGGCTCAAATTAAGTATCTTAGACCTACTTTCCGTCAGGGGAACACATATCAACCCTCTTCCATGTTTGGCCATGAAATTTATTATTTCTGGAGTAACTAAATCTGCAGCACAAATAAAGTCCCCTTCATTTTCTCTATTTTCATCATCAACTACTATAATTACTTTTCCAGCTTTTATATCATCAATTGCTTCTTGAATAGTGTTTAGTTTTATTATATTTTTTTTCATTGATTTTTTTTAAATATAAGATGTTTTAAGCTTTTCTAAAAGATAAAATTTTGTTTATAAAAACATTAATTGGATAAGTTATTTTATCAAAATTAAATATTGATTTATCTAAAGATGCTCTCCAAATCAAATACAATCCTAATGGTAACATTATTAAATTTGGAAGCCAGCTAGCAATTAATGGGTTTAAGCTTCCATCTTCAGCTGAATTTCTACTAAAAGTACCTATAAAATGATAACTTAAAAAAAGTATTAGGGATACAACCATAGGAAGACCGAAACCACCTTTTCTTATTATTGCACCAATCGGTGCACCTACAAAAAAAAGTATAATTGAAGTTAATGCTAACGCATATTTATCAAATAGGTTTGATTTGTGTAGGTTAATTATTTTTTCTTTAATAAAAAAAGTATTTTTCTGGTTAATTAGAACTTGTTTTTGACCTTTTATAACATTTAAAGCCGCATTTATAATTGAAACCTGTATGTCTTTAGGATAATCATTTAAATGATTTCTGTAGCTTGTAAACAGAACCTTTCCTTTGTTTTTATTATCCATTCTAATATTGTTTTGAAAATTAGAAATTCCTGTACGCGTATAGAAGTTTTTCCCAAAATTCTCATATCTAAAATCTAATTTGTTAGACAAAGAGTCTATGCTAAATTTTAGCTGAGAAATACTTTGCATCCTATAAGTATTACTATATTTTTCTTCGTCAAAATCAACATTATTAAAATCTCTCAAATCAATATTCATTATATATTTTTCAAAAGAAACATAAGTATGAGGAACGAATTGCTTGCTGTTTGGCTTTGTACTTTCAATTTCTTGATATCTTTTTCCGTTTTTTAATATTAACTGTAATATTTCATCAGTTTCTCTACTAATTAGCTCACCGCTTTCTGCCTTAATAACTAAAGTGTTTTTTGAATTAAAATTATTTTTATGAATTATCACATCTTCTAAAAGTGTATTGTTTGGGCCGTACTTTCTGCCTACTTTAATATTCATTAGGTTTATATCATTAAAAACACCTTCAGTAATTGCGAGTGCCGGCTTTAGCTTAGCTAAGTTCTTTCTTAAATTATAGGATTTAAATTCAGCAAATGGTATTAAAGTATTTGCTATAAAAAACATTCCAACAGAAAGTATTAAGTTAAATACTACAATACCTCTCATAGAACGAAAGAGTGACATTCCAGATGATTTAATTGCCGCTAACTCATATTGTTCTGAGAGATTTCCAAAAGTCATTATAGAGGCTAAAAGAACGGTTAAAGGGATTACTAATGGAAGTAATTTAGGTGAATAGAATAATAGAAATTTAAATATAATTTCAAAATCAATTTCTTTTCCTGCTAAATCATCAATAAAAACCCAAATAATTTGAATTAGAAAAATAAACATCAATATAAAAAAGAAACTAAAAAATATTTTTAAATAAGATGTAAGTATATACTTGTCAAGAATCTTCATTTATTAAAGATTTTCAATGTAATAATTTTTATAATCATCTTTTTCAAAGACAAAGGAGTTGCTGTTTAGTTCTGGGTTGTAAATTATTTTCTTGACATTTAATATTGTTTTTGTTTTGTTTTTTCCAATTTCAATTAGTTTTGAAATATTATTTTCATCAATATCAACACCTAATAAAAGATGACTTATTTCAGAATTTAAATCAATTGGGATAAGTTTGATAAATTGAATTCTATCGTTATAATTAATTTCTAGCTTATCCCATATTAATAAATAACCTTTTCTATAAAACTTAAGTAATTGTGAAGGTTTAATTGTTTGTCCCCCTTCGTCTTCTACACTTGAAATTATTATTTCTTCATTTTCATCAATAATTGTATATATGTTTTTTGAATCACAAATTTGTTTAATACCCATGAAATTTAACAGATAATTATCTTCATTTATGATTACGGATCCTTCTGAATCTTGATTTATTCCTTCTAACTTGTTTTCTAAAGTGTAGGTGAATTCAATTTGATAACTTTTTGCATTATCAATTTTTTCTGAAATTTTATTTAATAATTTCTCAGCCTTAATATCATTCTGTCCTCTTATTGTTAAAAACATAAATAACGATATAATAAATAAAATTTTTTTCATTAATTATTTGTTTCGTTTTCTAAAAAGGTGTTTAAAGAGGCTAAATCAGGAATTATTACTAATCTAGGTTTGCTTCCTTCAAATCCACCAACTATGCCAGCAGCTTCTAATTGATCTATTATTCTTCCTGCTCTATTGTATCCTAACTTCATTTTTCTTTGAAGAAGTGAGGCTGATCCCTGTTGTGCGATTACTATTACTTCCGCGGCTTCTTTGAACAATGCATCTCTATCATCAATATTATTATCCATTGAGTTAGAACTTTCTTCTCCTATATATTCTGGTAACTCATAAGCTGTTGCATAAGCTTTTTGTGAACCAATAAAATCAGTTATTTTTTGAATTTCAGGTGTGTCTACAAAAGCACATTGAATTCTTATTAGTTCATTACCTTGTGTATATAACATATCTCCACGACCAATTAATTGATCTGCTCCGCCACTATCTAAAATTGTTCTTGAGTCGATTTTTGAAGTTACTCTAAAAGCTATTCTAGCAGGAAAATTAGCTTTAATAATTCCAGTTATAACATTTACAGAAGGTCTTTGAGTAGCTATAATTAAATGTATTCCAACAGCACGAGCTAATTGAGCTAATCTAGCTATTGGTGTTTCGACCTCTTTTCCAGCAGTCATTATTAGGTCTGCAAACTCATCTATAATTAAGACTATATAAGGTAAAAAGACATTTCCAGAATCTGGGTTTAATTTTCTTTGTTTAAATTTAGTATTGTATTCTTTTATGTTTCTACACAATGCATTTTTAAGCATTTCGTAACGATTATCCATTTCTATACAAAGTGAATTCAAAGTATTTATTACAGCTTTGTTATCAGTTATAATAGCTTCTTCAGTATCTGGTAATTTAGCTAGATAATGTCTTTCTATTTTATTAAAAAGTGTCAATTCGACTTTCTTTGGATCTACTAAAACAAATTTAACTTCAGATGGGTGCTTCTTATATAATAAAGAGGTTAACACTGCATTTAAACCTACAGATTTTCCTTGACCAGTCGCGCCAGCCATTAATAAATGAGGCATTTTTGCCAAATCAACCACATATGATTCATTACTAATTGTTTTCCCTAACACTAAGGGAAGTTCCATTTCAGATTCTTGAAAGTTTTTCGAAGAAACTACCGAACGCATTGAAACAATTGTAGAATTTTTATTAGGAACTTCTATTCCAATAGTTCCTTTTCCCGGAATAGGGGCTATGATTCTAATTCCTAATGCAGATAAGGACAAAGCTATATCATCTTCTAAGTTTTTTATTTTTGAAATTCTAACTCCAGCTTCTGGGACTATTTCATATAGTGTAACTGTAGGACCTATTGTGGCTTTTATTTGATCTATTTCTATTTTGTAATTTTTTAAAGTTTCAATTATCTTTTCTTTATTTTCTTCTAATTCCTCTTCGTTTATTGTTATTACTCCTCCGTTGTCGTAATCTTTTAGCAGCTCAATGGATGGTGATTGAAAGTTTTTAAGTTCTAGTGTATGATCATATTCACCGAATTTTTTCACTAAATTCTTTGCAATAGAATCTTCATCTAAAGTTTCTTCTGTTTCATTAGTCTCAATTTCGATTTCAATTTTATCATCACTTTTTGATTCTACTTTTGATTTAGTTTTATTAATTGAGGAAAAGTTTTCTATTGTTGGTTTTAATTCTTCTTTTTTAATTTCAAATTTTGATTTAGATTCTGAATCTAGAGTTGTTTCATTCTTAACAATTTCTTTTTCAAATTGGTTATTATCATCATTAATATCAAATGATATTTTGTTTTTTAACCAAAGTTTTTTAAGCCAATTATAAGTTTTTTCAGGTGTCAACTTAATTCTAACTACTAAGTATGTAAACAGACCAAATACTAATATTGAAATGATGCCAATTTCACCAATGTATATAGAAATGAATTCAGTCATTTCATATCCAATTGACCCAGCTAGAAGTTTGTTTTCAAAAAAGTGTCCAAAGAAAAATGAAAACCAAATTATCATTAAAACTCCCCAGATCCATTTATTAATAAGTTTTTTAGAATTTGCTCCAACAAAATATGAAAGTCCAGTAATTAATAATAATATTGAAAATATAAAAGAAGCTATTCCAAACATTCTATATATTAAAAAGTGGCTTAGTATGGCTCCAAATTTTTTTGCAATATTTACAGAATCAATATCTTTATCAAAGAAATTTTCAAGATCAGATTGGTCAATCCTCCAAGTATTAAAATAAGACAATAAAGAAGCGAAAGTTAGTATTGAAAACAAAATCAAAAAAACACCTAACATTATCTGTTGACTACGACTCAATATGAGTGATTCTTTAAGTTTCAATTTGTTACTGTTTTTAGTCATAAGTAGAGTATAACAAAAGTAAAGATTTATATTTAAAGATATTACGCTATTTTACTATCTAGTTTTTTTATTTTAATATTTAAAGCAGCAAAAAATAGAGTCATAAAAAAACTAAGCCAGTTAAAAATAGCATAAATAAAATAATCAAACACACTTACTCCTAACACACTTGATTGATAAGCCCCACAAGTATTCCAGGGAATTAATACAGATGTGACTGTTCCAGTATCTTCAAGTGTTCTACTCAAATTTTCTGGAGCTAGGTTTTTATCCCTATAGGCTTTTGAAAACATTTTACCAGGTATTACTATTGACAAATATTGATCAGATGCAGTTAGGTTAAGCACTAAACAACTTCCTGCTGTGCTAGCGAACAATGAAAACGTAGACTTACCTAACTCCAAAAGAGAGTTGCTTATTTTGTTTAAAGATCCAATTGCTTCCATAATACCTCCAAATACCATTGCACAAATTACAAGCCATATTGTATTAAGCATGCCTTTCATTCCCCCGCTAGTAAATAAATCATTTAAATCAGGATTCCCAGATTCTATAGATGTATCAACTGTGATAGCATTCAAAATTGAAACATATGCACCTTTTATTGTTAATGTACTAGATCCAGAAATTTGCTTTAGAATTTCAGGTTGAAAAATCACAGCAAATACTGCTCCTAATATTGTACCGATAAATAGAGCTATTAAAGGAGGAGTTTTTTTAAATATCATAAAAATCACAATAATTGGTACAATAAAAACTAAAGGATTTATATTAAAGGTATTACTGATGGTATTAATTAAAACTTCATTATTTGTAGGTCCTGTTGATACAACAAAGAAGTTTATTATTATAAACACAACTAAGGTTATAATAATTGTTGGAACCGTTGTAAGAGTTAAGTATTTAATGTGAGTAAACAGATCAGATCCTGAAATTGCAGGAGCTAGATTTGTCGTATCACTTAAAGGAGATAGCTTATCTCCAAAATATGCTCCTGAAATAATCGCTCCTGCTGCCATTCCTGTAGGTATGCCAATAGCTTTAGATATACCAATTAGTGCTATTCCAACAGTTGCAGATGTAGTCCAACTACTCCCTGTGGCCAGAGAAATTATTGCACATATAACTAAGCAAGATGGTAAAAAAATTGAGGGGTGAAGAATTTTTAAACCATAGTATATCATTGATGGTATAATTCCACTAATTAACCATGTTCCTGAAAGTGCTCCAACAAATAACAATATCAATATAGCTCCTGTTATTGACTTTAAATTCAAAGACACAACATTAATCATAGATTTAAACTCAATACCTTTCTTAAGGCCTATAACTGTGGCTATAGCTGCTCCAATTAATAAAGTAAATTGATTTGATCCGCTCATAGCTTCATCACCATAAACGTTAACATTATATGCTAATAAAATAACTAAAAGAATTACCGGAGTAAGTGCTTCAAATAAAGTAATATTATAATTTATATCACTTGTATTACTGGGTTTTTTCATCATAATGCTAATATATGATTTACTTATAAAAAATAATTCAATTTTTAATCTAATGATTATAATAAAAAAAATAAAAACATTTGTACTTTTGAAAAAAAACAATGGGTCAATTTGATGTTGTAATTATAGGATCTGGACCAGGTGGCTACGTGTGCGCCATTAGATGTGCTCAGTTAGGTATGAAAACTGCTTTGATTGAAAAGTACAATACTTTAGGAGGAACTTGTTTAAATGTAGGTTGTATTCCCTCAAAATCTCTTTTAGATTCATCTCATCACTATTATGATGCATTAAAACACTTTGATTCTCATGGAATAACTATTGACGGTGAATTAAAAGTTGATCTAAAAAAAATGATTTCAAGAAAAGATTCTGTAGTGGATCAAACTACAAAGGGAATAGACTTTTTGATGTCTAAAAACAACATAACTGTTTACAAAGGATTAGGGTCATTTGTTGATTCTAAAAAAATAAATATTTGTAATGATGGAAATAATTTACAAATATCTTATAAATCTGCAGTAATTGCTACTGGCTCTAAGCCATCTTCCCTGCCTTTTGCTAAAATTGATAAAGATAGAGTTATCACTTCTACTGAAGCTTTAAAACTTAAAGAGATTCCAAAAAAGCTTATCGTAATTGGAGGAGGAGTAATAGGGCTAGAGTTAGGTCAGGTTTACAATAGGTTAGGTTCTGAAGTTTCAGTAATTGAATATTCAGATACTATAACTCCTTTTATGGATTCTTCAGTATCGAAAGAATTAATAAGAATTTTCAAGAAACAAAAAATAAAATTTTATTTATCTCACAAGGTATTTGATGTTAGTTCTTCTGGAGATTCTGTAACTGTTCAAGCTAAAGATAGTGACGGAAATGAATTAAATTTTAATGGTGATTATTGTTTAGTTTCAGTTGGAAGAAAACCTTATACTGATGGATTAAACCTTGATTCTATAGGAGTAAATATAAACAACAAGGGACAGATAGAAGTAAATGACAAACTACAAACTAGTCAAAATAATATTTATGCAATAGGTGATGTAATTAAAGGTCCAATGCTTGCTCATAAAGCTGAAGAAGAAGGAGTCCTAGTTGCAGAAATACTTGCAAATCAAAAACCTCATATAAACTATAATTTAATCCCTAATGTTATTTATACTTGGCCTGAAGTTGCTTCTGTTGGAAAGACTGAAGAACAGTTGACTCAAATGGGTGTTTCTTTTAAAAAAGGTCAATTTCCTATGCGAGCTCTAGGTCGAGCAAGAGCTAGTATGGATTTGGATGGTTTTGTAAAAATTTTAGCAGATAGTAAAACAGATGAAGTCTTAGGTGTTCATATAATAGGAGCTAGAGCAGCAGATTTAATTGCTGAAGCAGTTACGGCTATGGAATTTAGAGCCTCAGCCGAAGATATAGCTAGAATGAGCCATTCTCACCCTACTTATGCAGAAGCTATAAAAGAGGCAGCTTTAGCTGCTACTGAAAACAGAGCAATTCATATGTAATTGACAAGAATAGTATTAATGAGCTTTTAAATAACCCTTAATTGACTAGAGTATCAAAATCCTTTAATTTAGAAGATCCTAACTCTTTTAAAAGAAAACTATTTAAATGGTCAGGCAATTCAGAAATTTCAGTTTTTTTAAACTCAAATAATTATGAATCTGAGATGAATGAATACGAAGTAATATTAGCTGTAGACCTTCACTCAGAAACTCCATATACTAAACAAAATTCATTGACCAAATTAGATGATTACATCAATAGAACTAAAGATTGGATTTTTGGATATTTGTCTTACGACTTAAAGAATGAATTAGAAAAACTTGAAAGTAAAAATATTGATAGTTTTGTTTTACCAAATTTATTTTTTTTTCAACCAAAAAAAATCTGGCTAGTTTCTAAGAATTCTGTTGAAGCACTTTATTTGGATGGATCTCAAATTCAGGAAGATTGGATTCAAATTAATAAAATCGTTCCCTTAAATGAATTTTCAAATTCAAAAAAAATAAAATTAACAAAAAGGTTAAGTGAAAATCAATACCAAAATAAAATTCAACGACTATTAGATCATATTAATAAAGGAGATGTTTATGAAGCTAATTATTGTATGGAATGGTTTTCTGAAAATTCTGAAATCATTCCTGCTGAAGTTTATCTTAAATTAAATGAAATTTCTACAACTCCTATGAGTGCTTATTTCAAAAATAAAAATCTACACCTATTGTCTTCTTCTCCAGAAAGATATATTAAAAGAATCAATGACAGGATTATAAGTCAACCTATAAAAGGTACTTCTAGAAGAGATGAAAACGACTTGATTGATTCAAAGCTAATGGCAGAATTAAGACTTAATGTTAAAGAAAGGTCAGAAAACATAATGATTGTTGATTTAATACGTAATGACCTATCAAGGTTTTCTGTTCCTGGAACAGTTAAAGTTAAAGAGTTGTGTAAAGTATACCCTTTTAAACAAGTTCATCAAATGATATCAACTGTAGAATCTGTTGTCGAAACAGACTTAAGTTGTACGGAAATCATAAAGGCTACTTTTCCTATGGGAAGTATGACAGGAGCGCCTAAAGTTAAAGCAATGACTATTATCGAAGATTTAGAAGTCTCTACTCGAGGTTTATATAGTGGAGCTTTAGGTTATATAAAACCTTCAGGAAATTTTGATTTTAATGTAGTTATTAGGTCTTTGATTTACGATACTAACTCAAAATATCTTTCTTTTCATGTTGGAAGCGCTATCACTTCTAAATCAAAAATTTCATGCGAGTATGATGAATGTCTGCTAAAAGCAGAAGCAATGATTTCAGTATTACAATAGTTTTTTTAAATATATTAAAAGCGTAATATTGCTTTAAATGATAGACCATTTTAAAAAACATATTGATAAGGAATTTCCTTTTTTAAAAAATTCAAAACTACTTGTTTGTGTTAGTGGTGGAGTTGACAGCATGGTTCTCTCAAATATATTATTACAATTAAATTATAAAATTGGAATTGCTCATTGTAATTTTAATTTACGTGGAAATGAAAGTGATTTAGATGAAAAATTCGTTAGAGAATATTCTAAAAAAAATTCTACAGTCTTTCATTTTAAATCTTTTACAACTAAATTACCTAAGCATTCTACACAAATGGCTGCTAGAACTTTAAGATATGAGTGGTTTAATGAACTATTAAATTCAGAAAAATATGATTTTATTTTAACGGCCCATCATTTAGACGATTCTCTAGAGACATTTATTTTAAATTTAAGTAGAGCATCCGGAATCGAGGGTTTGTTAGGGATTAAGGCTAATGACAATAATTTAATCCGTCCGCTATTAATTTTTTCAAAAGAACAATTATTAAGTTTTGCATTAAAAAATGATTTAAAATGGAGAGAGGATTCTTCAAATGTTAAAGACGACTATTTAAGAAATAAAATTAGAAACAATATAATTCCTCAATTGAAAGAATTACATCCAAGTTTTTTATTTCAATCTAAAAAATCAATGGATTTTCTAAGAGCTACCAATCAAATTTTAAAAAAATATACGAAAGAATTTAAAAAGAAATATTTTTTAAATATTAATAATGAATTACTGATTTCTAAAGCTTCACTTGTCAAAACAGCGTCAGATAATTTAATTTTTGAATTATTTAAAGATTACGGTTTTAAAACGCCAAAAGAAATTTTGAGTTTATGTAACTCAATTTCAGGAAAAATGATTAATTCAAATTCTCATACTTTATTGAGCAACAGAAACATGTTAATACTTAAGCCAAATAGTCCAGTTGATAATGATATTTATAATATAGGGCTTGATGGTCTCAAAAACCCTATTGAATTAACTATTTCAAAAGGAGTTTTTAATGAAGATTATAATTCCAAAAAATTATTAATGGACATTGATGAAATTGAACTTCCTTTGACTTTGAGAAAATGGAAAAAAGGAGACTTTTTTTACCCTTACGGAATGAATGGAAAAAAAATGATTTCTAAGTATTTTAAAGACCAAAAAATGTCTTACTTTGAAAAACAAAATCAATGGTTGTTGTGTAGTGGTTCAGATATTCTTTGGATTATTGGCATGAGATTTGATAAAAGAAGATACAAGACTAAAGATGCTAATATTAAAATTGAATTAAATGAAGTTTAGATTTTTATTTTTTATTGTTTTTATTTTTTCACAATATAATTTAGCCCAGGAACCAGTAACTTTCACTACATCAGTAAAAAAAATATCTTCTGATACATATGAACTAATTACTAATTCTAAAATTGAATATAACTGGCGTTTATATTCTCAAAACTTAATTGATGGTGGTGCAATTCCAACTGAATTCATTTTTAGTGATTCTAACAGTTATGATTTAATAGGTATTGTTAAAGAATCTGAATCAGTCACCAAGTTTGATCCTATATTTGGAATTGATCAATCTTATTTTATTGATCAATCTTTTTTTACCCAAACAATTAAAATTAATGATATATCAATTAACGCAGTTAAAGCAATTATTGCATATCAAGCATGTGATGATATGGTTTGCATTTTTAGAGAATCTGAGTTAGTTTTTAATTTAGATGGTTCTGTTAATACGATAGTTAATGAAGATTTATCTACTCTTGTTATTGATGAATCTAACCCATTAGTTTTAGATTTAAAAAACACAGAGCTTTTAGAAACTTATTCTTCTTCAGAAGGTATTTCTTCAAACCTCTATTTAAACTTACTCATTTTAGGATTTTTTGGAGGTTTATTAGCCTTACTAACGCCTTGTGTTTTTCCAATGATCCCACTAACTGTTTCTTTTTTTACTAATAAAGGTTCAAATTCTTCTTTAAATGCATTCATTTATGGAAGTTTTATAATCTTAATTTATATTTCTCTAAGTATTCCATTTCATTTTATCGATTCATTAGATCCAGAAATATTAAACAGTATATCTACCAATGCAGTACTTAATGTCCTGTTTTTTGTAGTGTTTGTTATTTTTGCTTTTTCTTTTTTTGGTTTTTATGAAATTACAATTCCTTCAAGCTGGATAAATTCAATTGATTCTAAATCTAACAGTATTGGAGGTTTTATAGGTATATTTTTTATGGCCTTGACATTAGTTCTGGTTTCTTTTTCATGTACTGGTCCAATACTAGGCTCATTACTAGTTGGTTCTATTTCTTCTCAAGGAGGTGCAATGCAATTAACAGTTGGAATGCTTGGATTTGGAATTGCTTTAGCTCTTCCATTTACTCTTTTCGCTTTATTTCCAAACTTATTAAATTCCCTACCTAAATCAGGAAGATGGATGAATACTTTTAAAGTTATTTTAGGTTTCCTTGAGTTAGGGTTTGCATTTAAATTCTTATCCAATGCTGATTTAGTAGAACATTGGGGACTTATTAAAAGAGAGGTCTTTATTGGTATTTGGGTTGTAATTTCATTATTACTATTCCTTTATTTAATAGGAATGTTTAAATTTCCTCATGAAAGTCAATCTGTAAAAAGATCTAAATTTAATGTGATATTAAGCTTATTCTTCTTGTCATTTGCTATTTATCTTTCTCCGGCATTATTGCCTGACGGATCTAGCAAAGCAAGACTTTTAAGTGGATTTACACCACCTTCATTTTATAGCGTGTATACAAAGGCTTCTGATTGTCCCTTAGGTTTTCAATGTTTTAAAGATTTTGAATCTGGATTAGAGTTTGCTAAAGCTAATAATAAGCCAATTTTATTAGACTTCACAGGTTGGGCTTGTGTAAACTGTAGAAGAATCGAAGAAAATGTATGGACTGACCCTGCAATATTCAATTTAATTAATGATAATTTTGTTTTAATTTCTTTATATGTTGATGACAGAAAAGAATTAGATGAAAAAGATAAAATTTCTTTGAAATATAAATCTGGAAAAATTAAAGAAATAAACACAATAGGAGAAAAGTCCGCTACGTTTCAAGCATTGAATTTTAAAAGTGCATCACAGCCTTTTTATGTTCTATTAGATACTGAACTAAAAATACTAAATAGTCCAATTCAATACACTTCAAAGGATGTATATAAAGCTTGGCTTGAAGAAGGGTTGGGAAATTTAAAGTAAATTTTTAATTAATCCATTTTGATAAATTAAAGGTTTTAATAAGTTTTTATTTACTTCACCTTCAATTACCTTCCCAATATATATGTAATGATCACCTGCTTCTATTTTTTCAGTCACTTGACATTCTAAAAATGCAATTGAATCTGATATTTTTTTTATTTGATTATTAGAGTTTTTTGTTTCAACACCCCTAAATCTTTCTTCAGGTTTAAGCTTGTTGTCAGCAAATTGATTACAAATATTTATTTGTTTTTCATTAAGAATATTAACTATAAAAAAACTTTTATTTTTTAAAGCAATATTAGATTTTGCTTCTTTATTTAAGCAAAATAAAATTAACAAAGGATCAATTGAAACTGAAGTGAATGAACTGGCAGTAAACCCATAGTCTATCATTTTATCATTTGATGTAATCACTGTAACACCTGTTGTGAAACTTCCACAAATTTTTTTAAAGAGGTCCTTTTCCATGTATATACTTTTTTTTATCAAATATACTTATAAACCATTTCAAAAGGAACTCTAAATTGAGGTCCGTAAACACCTTTTTCTTCTCTTTCTCCACAACCGATAACCATGTTAATTTCAGACCCTCTAGGTAGTTTTAATGTTTTTTTAACAATTAAACTATCAAAACCTTCCATTGGACAAGTATCATATCCAATCTCTGACATACTGATCATAAAATTTTGTGCAGCTAAACCAGCACTTTTATGTGCTACAATTCTCAAATCGCTATTTAAGGTTTGTCTAACAACTGGCATGAACAGTCCTATAATTTGAAACATTAAATATTTAAAAACACCTAGAATTCCTAAAAAATCAAAATAAAGAATAGGTATAAGTTTTGAATAGTATTTTAAAGCAAGTTTATACCTTTTTGTTGTTATTGAGTTTTCTTTATACTGTTTAGTTAGAAATTCTATATTCTTTTTCGCTCTCTTTCGCCAGAGGTTTTTCCTTGTTACTACAACTACAATTTGAGAAGCTGTTTTTGCTGCACTTTGGTTCATGCAGGCTTTAGAGAGTTTATTTAAGTATACAGGATCATTTACATGAATAAACTCCCATAATTGAAGGTTACTACTGTTAGGTGCTAAAGTTGCGTTGTGTATACATTCTTTAACTTTATTACTTTTAATTTTACTGTCTTTAAAAACTCTTACTGATCTTCTATCTTTAATTGCCTGAGATACTGTTTTTTTCATTTATTTTTGAAATTAAGTTTCAAAAATACCATTAATCACTGAATTAGCTTAAGTAGTTTTTTTAAAAAATTAATTTTGTTTTTAAAGGGGGGGTATCTTAATGGTGGGTCTATCCACAAGGGTTTTGATAAATATGGTTTAAAATGTGAAAATGTTTTGAATGTTGATTCTCCATGATACTTTCCCATTCCACTTTGTCCGATTCCTCCAAAAGGCAATCTGTCATTAGCTATATGAATAACCGTGTCATTAATAGCTCCACCTCCAAATGGATAAGATTCTAAAAATTTTCTACCAAAGGCGATGTTTTTAGTAAATATATAGAGAGCTAATGGATGAGAATATTTTTTTATGAATTCATCAACTTCATTAAAATCATCATATCCTATAATTGGAAGTATAGGACCAAATATTTCGTTCTGCATTAGTTTAGAATCTAGATTATCTAATTCAACAAGTGTGGGTTGAAAATATTTTTTATCGATATCAATATTGCCACCATAAAGTATTTTTTGATTTTCAATTAATGATGATAAATACTTTATATGCTTTTCACTTATTATTCTTCCGTATTCAACTGATTCAATAGGTTTCTCTCCATAAGTTTTAATTATCTGGTTTTTTAACTCTATAATTAACTTAGATTTAATCTTATTGTCAACTATTAAAAAATCTGGAGCAATACATGTTTGACCACAATTAGTGAATTTCCCCCAAACAATTCTTTTTGCAGTAACCTTTAATGAAGCTGTTTTGTCAATTACACAAGGGTTTTTACCTCCTAATTCAAGTGTGACTGGAGTTAAATTTTTTGCTGCTTCTTTTGCTACTATTTTACCAACGTTAACACTTCCAGTAAAGAAAATATAATCCCATTTAAACTTTAATATTTCAGATGCAATTTCTGGACCTCCTTGAACAACCTTAACAAAACCATCATCAAAAACCTTGGATAGAATTTTATTTAAAATTGCAGATGTGTTTACAGAATATTCAGATGGTTTTAATAATACTGTATTTCCAGCTGCAACTGCGCCAATTAATGGAGCAATTGCTAATTGAAATGGATAGTTCCATGGAGATATGTGTAATGTATTTCCATAAGGCTCGGCTATAATATAATCTGATGAAGGGAAATTAAGTAATGATGATCTGACCGGTTTTCTTTTAACCCATTTTTTAATGTTTTTTAAAGCTATTTTAATTTCAAAATAAACAAATGCAATTTCAGTCAAGTAGCTTTCTCCACTAGATTTTCCTAAATCAACATTTAAAGCATTTTCAATATCTTTTTCATTGAGTTCTATCTCTTTTTTTAAATTCTTTAATAATGCTATTCTAAAATTTATATCAATAGTTTTTTTTGAATTAAAATAATCTTTTTGATTATCAATTATTGATTTCAATGTGTTATCCATAATAAAGGGTAAAATAATTATGTCATTATTGACGATTTAATAAAAATATACATTATAAACTTGTTAAGAGTAAAAAACAAATACTTTTGATTAATTTTATATAAATATATAGAATACAAATATTTTACAAATATATCCTTCTCCTAGATTATGAGAAGGTTTTTTTTTAAATGTTTTTATAAATGAAATTAAATAAATATAGTCATGTTGTAACTCAGGATTCAACCCAACCGGCTGCTAAAGCTATGTTGCATGCCATTGGTTTGTCTGAAGATGATTTAAACAAGCCTTTTGTTGGCATTGCTAGTACTGGTTATGAAGGCAATCCTTGCAATATGCATTTGAACGATTTGTCGAAATCAATAAAGGATGGAGTAAATAATTCTGAAATTAATGGTTTAATTTTTAATACCATTGGAGTTAGTGATGGTATTTCAATGGGAACACAGGGGATGCGTTACTCTTTACCTTCAAGAGATATTATAGCCGACTCCATAGAAACAGTTGTTCAAGCTATGGCTTACGATGGGTTAATTACAGTAGTTGGTTGTGATAAAAATATGCCAGGCGCGTTAATAGCTATGCTAAGGCTTAATAGGCCCTCTATTTTAGTTTATGGTGGGACAATTGCTCCAGGTTGTCATAATGACAAGAAACTTGATGTTGTATCTGCTTTTGAAGCATGGGGTGAGAACGTAGCTGGAAAAATTGATGAAACTGAATTTAAAGCAATTATAAAAAATGCATGTCCTGGAGCTGGAGCATGTGGAGGAATGTATACTGCAAATACAATGTCTTCAGCTATTGAAGCTATGGGTATGTCTCTTCCTTACAGTTCATCTAACCCAGCGATCAGTTCTGAAAAAAGTAATGAATGTAATGAGTTGGGTAAAGCGGTAAAGAATCTTTTAATTAAAGATTTAAAACCTTTGGATATAGTTACTAAAAAATCTTTAGAAAACGCTGTAAGATTAATAACTGTTTTAGGTGGATCAACAAATGCTGTATTGCATTTGTTAGCAATTGCTAAAGCCGCAAAAATTAAATTTTCAATTGATGATTTTCAAACTATTTCCGAAACAACACCTTTTTTAGCAGATCTAAAACCTAGCGGAAAATTTTTAATGGAAGACCTTCACAATGTAGGTGGAATTCCTGCTGTAATGAAATATATGTTAGATAACAATTATCTTAATGGAGATTGTATGACTGTTACTGGGAAAACTATTTCAGAAAATTTATCTTCAATAAAGTCACTTTCTTCAAATCAAAAAATAATTAAACCTATTAATGAACCAATAAAAGAAACAGGTCATATTAGAATATTATATGGAAATTTAGCAACAAATGGTTCTGTAGCTAAAATAACTGGAAAAGAAGGATTAAATTTTACTGGTTTAGCAAAAGTTTTTGATAGCGAAAATGAAGCAAATGATGGAATTAAAAAAGGTCTAGTTAATAAAGGAGATGTTGTTGTAATTAGATATGTTGGTCCTAAAGGAGGCCCTGGAATGCCAGAAATGCTAAAACCAACTTCAGCTATAATGGGATGTGGTTTAGGTAAAGATGTTGCCTTAATTACTGATGGAAGATTTTCAGGAGGAACACATGGTTTTGTAGTAGGTCATATTACACCAGAGGCTCAAGATGGCGGAAATATTGCTTTCATTAAAAATGGAGATAAAATAGTTATTGATGCCATAAGTAATACCATAAATGTTGATGTTTCTGAAAAAGAATTATTAAAAAGAAAATCCAAATGGCTAAAGCCTAAGTTTAAATTTGATAGTGGAGTATTGTATAATTATATTAGAAATGTTTCTGATGCCTCTAGTGGGTGTGTAACTGATTAGAATATGAGTGAAATAACTAAAATATCTGGTGCGGAAGCCGTTATTAAGTCTCTTTTAAAAGAAGGAGTTGATTTGATTTATGGTTATCCCGGCGGAGCTATTATGCCTATTTATGATGAGCTTCATAAGTATGAAGATAAATTAAATCATGTTTTAACAAGGCACGAGCAAGGAGCCACTCATGCTGCTCAAGGATTTGCTAGAGTCACCGGAAAAGTAGGAGTGGTGATGGCAACTTCTGGACCTGGTGCTACAAATTTAGTTACAGGAATTGCAGATGCTCAAATAGATTCAACTCCAATGGTTTGTATAACTGGACAAGTCGCATCACACTTATTAGGCTCCGATGCATTTCAAGAAACAGATATAATTGGTATTTCCTCTCCAGTAACTAAATGGAACTGTCAGGTAACTAAAGCTTCTGAAATCCCTGAAGTTTTAGCAAAAGCTTTTTACATTGCTAAATCTGGTAGGCCGGGTCCAGTTTTGATAGATATCACTAAAGATGCACAATTTGAATTAATGGAGTTTTCTTATTCAAAATGTAAAAGAATAAGAAGCTACACTCCTGTTCCTAATTATTCAATTAAACAATTGAAAAAAGCTGCTGAATTAATTAACAATGCCAAAAAACCTTTAATTGTTTTTGGTCAGGGAGTTATTTTAGGAAATGCAGAAACTGAATTTAAAAATTTTATAGAAAAAACTGGAATTCCTTCAGCATGGACTATACTTGGTTTATCTGCTCTTCCTTCTGACCATCCATTAAATGTTGGAATGGTTGGAATGCACGGAAACTATGGCCCAAATGTTTTAACTAACCAATGTGATTTACTAATTGCTGTTGGAATGCGATTTGATGATAGAGTAACGGGGAATTTAGATACTTATGCTAAACAGGCAAAAATAATACATTTTGATATTGATCCTGCTGAAATAAACAAAACAGTTGAAGTTGATGTTCCAGTACTAGGAACTGTAAAAGAAACTCTTCCAGAGATATTGAAATTGGTAAATAAAAATAATCATCAAAATTGGTTGGGGAAATTTCATTCTTTATATGAAAAAGAATATAGTAAAGTCATAAAAGAAGAACTGCATCCAACTAAAGAAGGTTTAAGTATGGCTGAAGTAGTGAAAGAAATAAATATAGCATCAAAAGGAAATGCTATAATAATAACAGATGTAGGTCAACATCAAATGGTTGCTTGTAGGTATGCTAAGTTTAACGAATCTAAATCTAACGTAACGTCAGGTGGATTAGGAACTATGGGCTTTGCCCTCCCTGCTGCTTTAGGAGCAAAGATGGGTGCTCCAGAAAGGGAAGTTGTAGCTATAATTGGTGATGGCGGATTTCAAATGACTATTCAAGAATTAGGTACAATTTTTCAAACTGGTAGTGCAGTAAAAATTGTTGTTCTTAATAATAATTACTTAGGAATGGTTAGACAATGGCAGGAAATGTTTTTTGAAAAAAGATATGCTTCTACCGAGCTCGTTAACCCCGATTTTGTAACTATCGCTAAGGGTTATTATATTGAGGCAAAAAAAGTGAGTAAAAGAGAAGAATTAAAGTCTTCTATAGAGTTGATGATGAACTCTAAGAAACCATTTTTTCTTGAAGTTTCAGTTGAAAAAGAACATAATGTTTTTCCAATGATTCCAACAGGAGCTTCAGTGTCTGATATTAGACTAGATTAATAATTATGAGTGAATTAAATAATACATATACAATTTCAGTTTATACAGAAAACAATCTTGGTTTGTTAAATAGAATTTCTGCAATATTTCTAAAACGACATATTAGCATAGAAAGCTTAACAACTTCTCAATCTGAGATTGAAAATATTTTTAGATTTATTATAGTAGTTAGTATTACTAAATCTAGAGTAGAAAGAGTCATTAAACAAATAGAAAAGCAAATTGAAGTTATAGCTGCTTTTTATCATTCAAATGAAGAAACTATTTTTTTAGAGACAGCATTGTATAAGGTTAAATCAAAATCCTTATTTAATGAAAAAACTATACAAAAAATAATCAAAAATAGTCAAGCGAATATCGTTACAGTTTCTCCAGAGTATTTTGTAATTGAAAAAACTGGCTGGAGAAAGGATACAGAGAAGTTATATGATGAGTTGGAACCATATGGGTTATTACAATTTGTTAGATCAGGTAGAATCTCTGTTTCAAAAGAACCAATGAATATTTCAAATATTTTAGGATTAAATACAGATAAATAAATTATGAAAAATTATTTTAATCAATTACCATTAAGTCAAAAAATAGAGCAATTAGCAAAATGCAGACTTATGGACACTTCTGAATTTGAAGATGGAGTATCTATATTAAAAGGGAAAAACATTGTAATTATAGGATGTGGAGCCCAAGGATTGAATCAAGGTTTAAATATGAGAGATTCAGGTTTGAATATATCATATGCATTAAGGCAAGCAGCAATTGATCAAAAAAGAGATTCTTACAATAATGCGATGTTAAATGAATTTAAAGTTGGTACGTTTGAAGCAATGATTCCTGAAGCTGATATGGTTTTAAATTTAACACCTGATAAAAATCATACTGATGTTGTTAATAAGCTAATGCCGTTAATGAAAAAAGATTCGATACTCTCATATTCTCATGGCTTTAACATAGTAGAAGAAGGACTAGCTGTGAGAAATGATATTACCGTAATAATGGTTGCACCTAAGTCTCCTGGAAGCGAAGTAAGAGAAGAATATAAAAGAGGTTTTGGAGTTCCAACGCTTATAGCAGTTCATCCAGCTAATAATCCGTATAATAATGGATTAGATCTTGCAAAAGCTTACGCAGTTGCTACAGGTGGACATAAAGCAGGTGTGTTAGAGTCCTCATTTGTAGCTGAGGTTAAGTCAGACTTAATGGGAGAACAGACAATATTGTGTGGTGTATTGCAAACTGGATCTATATTATCATTTAATAAAATGATTGAAAATGGCATTGATCCTAGTTATGCCTCTAAATTAATCCAATTTGGATGGGAAACAATTACTGAAGCCTTAAAACATGGTGGAATCACTAATATGATGGACAGGTTAAATAATACAGCTAAAATTGAAGCTTTTAAAATATCAGAGGAGTTAAAAGTTATTATGAGACCATTATTTCAAAAACATATGGATGATATAATGTCTGGTCATTTTTCATCAACAATGATGGAAGATTGGTCTAATAATGATGTGAATTTATTAAAATGGAGAGCTCAAACTGGAGAAACAATATTTGAAAAAACTCCAATAACAACTGATGAAATTTCAGAACAGGAATTTTTTGACAATGGATTGCTTATGGTCTCATTTATTCGCTCAGGTGTTGAATTAGCATTTGAAACAATGACTAGTTCAGGAATAATAGCTGAATCAGCGTATTACGAATCATTACATGAAACTCCTTTAATTGCTAACCTTATAGCGAAAAATAAGTTGTTTGAAATGAATAGAATAATTTCTGATACAGCTGAATACGGTTGTTATTTATTTGATCATGCGTGTAAACCTTTGCTAAATGAATTCTTTAAGACTATTTCAAACAATCATATTGGAGAGAAGTTCTTAAATAAAGATAAAATTGACAATTCAGATTTAATTACAATCAATGAAATAATTAGAAATCACCCAGTTGAAATTATTGGAAAAAAGCTAAGAAATTCAATGAAATCAATGAAATCAATAAATTAATAAATTAAAAATATGAATTCTGTTCCTAAAAAATTTCAACTAAATAGTATCATTCATCACAATGAATACTTAATTAATGGAAAAATTTCTAAATGGTCGGGAAATAAAGCAAACATTTACTCTACACTTCTTTGTGATTCTGATGAAAAGGACCCGCTTTTAATTGGAACATCTCCTGAAATGTCATCTGAATTGGCAATGGAAGCTTTAAATGCTGCTTCTAAAGCTTATGATTCAGGAAAGGGAAATTGGCCTAGAATGAAAGTTTATGAAAGAATCCATTGTATGTCTACGTTTGTTCAAAAAATGATACTTAAAAGAGATGAGATAGTTAAATTGTTAATGTGGGAAATTGGAAAGAACTTAAACGATTCTGAAAAAGAATTTGATAGAACGATTGATTACATTAATGATACTATTGAAGAATATAAAAGGATAGATAGAAAAGGAGCAACTTTTCAAAATAAGTCAGGTGTTAGAGCTTTAATAAGAAGAGGACCATTAGGGGTTGTTCTATGCTTGGGACCGTATAATTATCCATTAAATGAAACTTTTGCATTACTTATTCCAGCAATTATATTGGGTAATACAACTATTTTTAAACCAGCAAAACACGGGGTTTTACTTATAGCTCCCCTTTTAAACGCTTTTAAAGAATCATTCCCTGCAGGTGTAGTAAATATAATTTTTGGAAGAGGAAGAGTATTAGCTACTCCTATTATGGAAAGTGGAAAAATAGATGTTTTATCGTTAATTGGACATAGTTCATCAGCAATTGTTCTACAGGATTTACATCCTCAAAAAAATAGATTACGTTTAGTATTAGGTCTAGAGGCTAAGAATCCAGCAATTATTTTAAAAGATGCTGATTTAGACTTGACTGTTAAAGAATGTCTTTCTGGTTCATTATCATTTAATGGTCAAAGATGTACTGCTTTAAAAATAATTTACGTTCATGAAGAAGTTAAAGATGAGTTTTTAACAAAATTTTCAAAAAAGGTTGACGAATTAGAACTTGGTATGCCATGGGAAAACACCTTGTTAACACCTCTTCCAGAGCCATCAAAACCTCAATATATTTCGGATTTAATTGATGACGCTACTTCATTAGGTGCAAAAATTATAAATAAAAAAGGAGGGCAGAGATCTAAAAATTTTACTTTTCCTGCAGTTTTATATCCAGTCTCTAAAAAAATGAGGGTATTTGAAGAAGAACAGTTCGGTCCAGTTGTTCCAGTTGTTTCCTTTAGTGATGTTTCTGATCCTTTGAACGATATGGCTGATTCAAATTATGGACAACAAGCCAGTATATTTGGAAAAGATGTAGATGCTTTGGGGCCAGTAATTGATTCTTTAGTGAACTTAGTGTGTAGAGTTAATTTAAACAGTGCTTGTCAAAGAGGTCCTGATATATTCCCATTTACTGGAAGAAAAGACTCTGCAGTAGCAACTCTAAGTGTACATGATGCTTTAAGGTCATTTTCAATTAGAACATTTGTTGCCTCAAAAGACAATGAATTAAATAAAAATATTTTGAGAGAAATGATAGATTCTAAAAAGTCAAATTTTATTAGAACTGATTATTATCTTTAGGAATTTAGCATTACTGGCATAACTAGCATTGTAATTTGTTCAGAATCAGAACCTAGCTTTGTTGGGGTTAAAATACCAGCTCTATTAGGAAGAGATAATTCAAGTTTAACTTCATCTGAACTTAAATTGGAAAGCATTTCAACTAAAAACCTAGAATTAAAACCTATTTGAATATCATCTCCATTATAATTACAGCTTAGTCTTTCTTCGGCTTTATTACTATAATCTAGATCTTCGGCTGAAATAATTAATTCATTTCCAGTAATCTTCAATCTTATTTGATGAGTAGTTTTATTTGAAAATATGCTAACTCGTTTAGCTGAGTTTAAAAACAACCCTCTGTCAATTGTTAATACATTAGGATTTTCTTTAGGAATTACAGCTTCATAGTTCGGATATTTCCCGTCAATAAGTCTACATGTTAATGAAAGATTAGAAAAAGTGAACTTCGCATTACTTTCATTATACTCAATATCAACATCAATATCTTCACTCATTAATATGCCTTTTAAAACAGTAAGAGGTTTTTTAGGCATTATAAATTCGACTAATTTTTCAGAAGTATAATCTGTTCTAACATATCTAACTAATTTGTGTGCATCTGTTGCGACAAAGGTTGAATTTTCGTTAGAAAACTGAAAAAATACCCCGCTCATTACAGGTCTTAAATCATCATTTCCAGACGCAAAAATTGTTGTATTGATTGCTTGGTATAGAACCTGAGATGAAATAGTAGAGTTAGAAGCGTCCGAAATAGCTAATGTTTTAGGGAATTCATCTCCTTTAGCGTAAGCTAGAGAATACTTTCCATGGTTTGAGCTAATCTCGATTGTATTGTTTTCTAAAATATTAAAAGTTAAAGGCTGTTCAGGAAATGTTTTTAATGTATCAATAAGTAGTTTTGCGGGAACTGCCAAAGAACCTGTATCAGATGAATCAATTTTAATGTTAGCACTTAGAGTAGTTTCTAAATCTGACGCAGTTATATTTAAAAGATTTTCAGACACTTCAAATAAAAAGTAATCTAATATTGGTAGAGTATTATTAGTATTTAAAATACCTCCTAAAACCTGAATATTTTTAAGCAATAAAGAACTTGAAACTATAAACTTCATAATTTAATTTTATTAAAGTAAATATATTAGAAAGTATCGTCAAAATAAAACTAATTTATTAACACTTTTTACAAGTTTTTATTCGAATTTAATAGTTACTAAATCTCTGTAATTTAAACCAAACAAACTACTTGCTCCACCTGTATTGCCTGGATTGCTTTTATATATAGCTAATTCAAGAAAATTAGATTTATTAAAAAGAGCTAACTTCTTGCCTTCTTCTTTTCTAATTTCTTTTTTAATATCAAATTTAATCGCCTCACTATAAGAATTCACTATAGATTCAAATTTATAATTTCTTGCATTAATAACATAAGGCCTAGACTTGCCAAATTCGTCAAATAGAGTTTTAGAGATATTAGTTATAACATTCTCATAATTATCTATGTATATAACATTACCTGTGATTTCTTTATTTTTCTCATTAACAATAGGGTTTATGTCATAAAGCTCTTTTAATTCCTGAATTCTTTTACCAACTAGATCTATAGAACCTCCTCTATATATGTGAGCTGCAACTTTAACGAACACATCTAAGACTGTAAAACTGGTTGATTTATGATTGTGAATATTGATTTCAATAATTTTTTCTGGATTAATTTTTGAAGAAATCAAAGACATTATTCCATTATTAGCACATATAAAGTAATGACCATCTAATATCATTGCTATATGATTTTGGTCTGGTGTTTTTTCTGAATCAACTCCAATAATATGAATTGAACCTTCAGGGAAATTCTTATAGGAGTTTTGTATTATGTAAGCACCTTCAATTATATTAAATGGAGATATATTATGAGAAATATCAACAATATTTACATTTTCAATCTCACTGTATAGAGCACCTTTAACCGAACCAACAAAGTGATCTTTATTACCAAAATCAGTTGTTAATGTAATTAGACTCATTTGTTAAAAAAAATTTAATGTATAAGATTAAAAATTACATAAATTTACAACTTGCCAATTAATAACAAGCATAGCTTAAGTGAAAAAAATAGAATATTTTATAAATCAGATACACCCTTCAGATTTTTTTGATAAAAAAGACTATGACCTAGTTTCATTAATCAAGAAACAATTCATAAAAATCAAAATAATTTCTAAAGGAGATAGACTCATATTGGAAGGAGATGAATCATTAACGACTCAATTGATTATTAGGCTTGACACTTTAATGTTGTTTATGAAAAATTCAAACAATATTATTAATAAAACACTGATAAACTCTATGCTAAGTGGTAACGGAAAAGATTTAATTAAATCCAGTCAAAGTAGACTCATTCTACATGGAGTTGGAAAGAAGCCAATAAAGGCACATACTATTAATCAAATTAAAATTGTAGAAGCTTTTGAAAACAATGACATGGTTTTTGCTATTGGCCCAGCAGGAACCGGTAAAACGTATACCGGAATTGCTGTTGCGGTTAAAGCTTTAAAAGACAAGGCTGTTAAAAAAATAATTTTAACAAGACCAGCCGTTGAAGCAGGTGAGAGCTTAGGTTTTTTACCTGGGGACTTAAAAGATAAATTAGACCCGTATATGCAACCTTTATACGATTCTTTGAAAGAAATGATTGCTATTGAAAAACTAGAAGATCATATTAAAAGAGGAGTAATTGAAATTGCACCATTGGCATATATGAGGGGAAGAACTTTAGATAATGCTTTTGTTATTTTAGATGAAGGACAAAATGCTACTCATAATCAAATGAAAATGTTTTTAACTAGAATGGGTAATAATGCTAAATTCATGATTACAGGGGATCCAGGCCAAATTGATTTAGCTAAAAAAACAATATCTGGATTAAAAGAAGCAGGTATTATGCTTGAAAATATTAAAGGAATTAAAATAGTTCATTTAGATGATAGTGATGTATTAAGACATGAAGTAGTTAAAAGAATAATAGACGCATATAAGAAAATAGAAAAGGAAAATTAATTATGAGAGCAATTACAAAAACTGACTTTAAATTTAAAAATCAACTTTCTAAATATTCAGGAAAAGTAAGAGATGTATACAATGTTAATAATGAATTTTTAGTAATGGTAGCATCTGATAGATTATCTGCCTTTGATGTAGTTTTACCAAAAGGAATTCCTTATAAAGGACAGATTTTGAATCAAATTGCATGCAAAATGTTAAAAGAAACATCTCATATAGTTCAAAACTGGTTTATAGACTCTCCAGATCCTAATGTTTCAATTGGTCAAATTTGCGAACCTTTCAAGATTGAAATGGTTATCAGAGGATATTTATCTGGTCACGCAGCAAGATTATACAAATCTGGAATTAGAAAAATTTGTGGAATCAAAATGCCTGAAGGCATGATAGAAAATGATCAATTTAATTTTCCAATTATAACTCCAACAACTAAAGCGATAGATGGCCAACACGATGAGGATATTTCTAAAGAAGATCTATTAAGTCAAGAAATTGTTTCAAAAGAAGATTATAAAATTTTAGAAGATTATACTTATAAACTTTTTGAAGAAGGTTCAAAAATTGCTAATAAACAAGGTTTGATTTTGGTTGATACCAAATACGAATTTGGTAAGAATTCCAAAGGTGAGATTATTTTGATTGATGAAATTCATACTCCTGATTCATCGAGATATTTTTATTTAAACTCATACAAAAAATTACAAAATTCAAAATCTCCTCAAAAGCAATTATCTAAAGAATTTGTAAGACAATGGCTTATAGACAATGGTTTTCAAGGAAAACAAGATCAAATTATTCCTCAAATGAGTTCAGATTATATAGAAATAGTTTCAGAACGTTATATAGAACTATATGAAAAGATTACTGGATCTAAATTTGTCAAATCTGATACTAGTGACATCCAACTTAGAATTAAATCCAATATTGACAATTATTTTGAATCCAAATGAGTAGAAATTATATCATCAATTTCATGATTTCGATCTAACCAGACAAGATTCTTTTTTTTGTTTAACCAAGTAAGCTGTCTTTTAGCATACCTTCTTGTATTTTTTTTAATCTCTTCAATGTAGTGTTCTATCGGTTTTTCACTATTTAAATATTCAAATAACTCTTTATATCCAACTGTCTGAAGTGCAGTTAAATCTTTATGGTTTTTAAGAGTTTTTACTTCATTTAATAAACCATTATCAATCATTTCATCTACTCTTTCATTAATTAACTTATATAATTTTTTTCTTTCTATATTAATTGCTATTGGAAACACAGAGTAGGGACGTTTCACATTTTTTTTATTTAAAAAACTAGAAAAAGGTGTACTTGAAGATATGCAAACTTCTAAAGCTCTGACAATTCTTCTATAGTTATTAAGATCTATTGTTTTATAGTATGCAGGATCAAGTTTTTTTAATTTATTTTGAAGAAATTCTATTCCTTTGTTAATATATTGATCATTTAAATCTTTTCTTACATTTAAATCTATTTCAGGAAAAACATCTAGACCATTTATAGAAGCATCCATATATAAACCAGATCCTCCAACCATTATCACAAAATTATTTTTTTTAAATGTATCACTTAAGATCTTATTTGATTCTATTTCAAAATCATTAATAGTATAACGATCTAAAATCGATATATGCTGAATACAATGATGTTTAACGCTTGAAAGATCTTTTTTGGAAGGAACACCAGTCCCAATATTCATCTCTCTATAAAATTGTCTTGAATCACAGGAAATAATTTCACAATTTAATGATTTTGCTAGCTCTATACTAAACTTTGTTTTACCAACTGCTGTAGGACCAGAAATGGTTATTAAAGTTTTTTTCATACTAATTTATCAATATTAATTGTTTTTTCGATTTTATGTTTTTTCAAGAAATTGATAATCAAAAATTCAGGTTCTTCAATTTTTTCTGATTTTGTAATTAAAGATTCTAAAATTTCTATATTATTAATTTGATAATTTAATGTAAAATAGCCATAACCAACATATTTATTCTTTTTAATTAGTATAACACTTTTCTCATCAAGACTTCTTCCTTTGTCAATTATAAGCATATTAGGATACTCAAAGCTATGATCTTTTAGTAGATCATTTATTTTACAATTACTTTCTTCGGATTTGTTGTTTTCCAGATTATACTTATTGTTTAAAATTGATAATTTTTTATTCGCATTTTTTAAATAGGAATAAGTTTCAATAAAATCTTTAGAGTCTTGATAATGAGAAATTCTTAAAAATTTAAAATTATCAATATCAATGCAAATTTCTAAACCAAATTTCTTTATTGTCCTTTTTAATAAAATGTTGAACTTAGGTTGATGGATTTTAATTTCTTTATTTTCTTTAAGTAAAGCTACCAGTTCACTTCCAGTATATTCATAACTTATGTCTGATAATTCTAATCTGATTTTTAATGATTTATTACTATTTCCAGTTAAATGTTGATTAACTCTATTTTTTATTGATTTACTTTTCCCTATGTATATTATTTGATCTTTAGAATTATGGAAATAGTAAATTCCTGTTTCATTTTTTAAGTTTTTAAGCAGGTTAACCCATTTATTTTCTTTTTTAACACTTTCATTAATAATTAATTTATTAAAAATTTCTTTTTCAATATCTTTTACTAATAGTATTTTAAATAACTCTACGGTAGCTAGAGCATCTCCAGAGGCTCTGTGTCTGTTACTCATTGGAATCCCAAGAGACTTAACTAAGTTTCCTAATTTGTAGGACTCCATGTTTGGAATAAGTTTTTTTGATAATTTAACGGTACACAACTGAGAAATTATAAAATCAAATCCTAACCTGTCAAACTCAATTTTTAACATTCTATGGTCAAATGACGAGTTATGTGCTACCAGAACAGTTTTATCAGTAATCTCTAATATTCTTTTTGCAATCTGATAAAATTTAGGTGCATTTATCAACATCTTATCTGTTATTCCAGTTAATTGTTGTACGAATGGTTGGATTGGTATTTCCGGATTAACTAGACTTATAAACTGATCAATAACATTTATTCCATCGAATTTATAGACGGCAATTTCAGTAATGCCTTCTTCATTGAATTTTCCCCCAGTTGTTTCTACATCAATAATTGAATACAATATTTTTTATTTACGTTTTCCAAAAATAGTACTGCCAAGTCTTATTAAATTACTCTGACATTCTATAGCTATATTATAATCTCCACTCATTCCCATTGATAAAAATTCCATAGATAAAGATTCTTTATACTTTACATATAACTCTTTTAAAGAGTTAAATTGACCTCTTACAAGATTTTTATCATTGGTGAAGCTGGCCATTCCCATTAATCCAATGACTTTAATGTTACTAAATGTAGATAAAAGGTTGTCATTTAAAATCAATTCAAAGTCCTTAATTGAAAATCCAAATTTTGTTTCATCTTTAGAAATATCAATCTGAATTAAAACATTAATAATCCTATTGTTTTTGATTGCTTGCTTATTGACTTCTTTAATAAGCTTGACACTGTCTATACTATGTATTAGGTGTACAAAAGGAGCTATGTATTTTACTTTATTTGTTTGAAGATGTCCAATCATGTGCCATTTAATATTTTTTGGTAGATAATCATGTTTTGAAACAAGTTCTTTAATTTTATTTTCACCAAAGTGTAATTGACCAGCTTTATAAGCTATTTCTACATCTTCAACTGGTTTAGTTTTTGAAACGGCAACCAATGTAACGTAACTAGGGATTTTTGATTTAATTTCTGATAAACTATTAGCTATATTCATTAAATATTTTTAATAATTTGACTGGCCAAACTCAGTGCTAAATAACCATCTTCTAAACTGATTATTGGCGTTGAATTGTTTGATATTGAATTAGCAAACGATTCATGTTCTTTAACAATAGAATTTGCTGGATTTATTACTGGATTCTTGTAATATATTTGCTTTTTTTTTCCACTATTATTTTTAATAATCATTGCATATTTATCTAAACTATTAATAGCTTCAGATATTTTAACGACTTCACTTTTCTTTTCTAGAAAATCGACAGAAATGTACGCGTCATTTTGAAAAAAACGAGTTTTTCTCATATTTTTTAATGAAATTCTACTTGCAGTAAAGTTTGCAACACAACCATTTTCAAATTCTACTCTTGCATTAGTGATATCAGGTGTTTCACTAATTACACAGACTCCATTTGCATTTACAGATTTAATTTTAGATTTGACTATACTAAGAACAATATCTATATCATGAATCATAAGATCTAATACCACTGAGACATCATTTCCCCTTGGATTAAATTCAGCAAGCCTATGACATTCTATAAATTTAGGATTCTTTATGGTTTCTTTTACGCTTACATAAGCTGGGTTAAAGCGTTCAACATGTCCAACTTGACCCATTAGGTTATTCTCTTTTGCTAAGTCAACCAACTCTTTCGCTTGTTCAATTGTTGAGGTAATGGGTTTTTCAATAAAAATATGTTTATTATTTTTTAAACATTTTTTCGCTATAAAGTGATGAGAAGGAGTATTTGAACAAATAAAAACAACGTCAACTGAATTTATTAACTCATTAGAATCTTTAAAATAAACAAAATCATTGCCTAGTTCTTTAGACCTTTTTAAATCACTATCATGAAACCCAATAACTTTATATAAATTTGATTTCTTAAGAAGTTTAAGATGAATAGAGCCTAAATGACCTGTTCCAATAACACCAACTTTTAACATATAATTTTTTTTCAAAAATACAATTCTTATTTATTAATTTTACGATAATTTAAAGCTATTGTTAGACACTTCAAAACATAAAGGATTAAGGAAAAGATTAGTTGATCAGCTAATAAGTAAAGGAATTAGTTCTAAACCGGTAATAAACGCAATTTTACATATTCCAAGACATTTATTTATTGAAAAGGATTTTGAGTCATATGCTTATTTAGACAAAGCTTTTCCTATTGATTCTAATCAAACTATATCTCAACCCTATACAGTTGCTTTTCAAACATCTATTCTAGAAATTGAAAATAACGATAAAGTACTTGAAGTAGGCACAGGTTCTGGTTATCAGACAGCTGTATTAGTTAAGTTAAAAGCTGAAGTTTACACAATAGAAAGGCAACATGTTTTATATAGAAAATCCATGAAGAGATTAAATGAGTTGGGTTATAACCCTAAATCTATTAAATATGGAGATGGCTATTTAGGTATGCCAGAACAAGCACCATTTGATAAGATATTGGTTACCGCAGGAGCTTCAGAAGTTCCTAAAAAACTACTTCTTCAATTAAAAGTTGGTGGAAAAATCGTTATACCTATTGGAAATATTGATCAAGAAATGACTTTGATAGTTAGAAAAAGTAAAACTAAATTTGAGAAAATTAAATTAGGAAAATTTAATTTTGTTCCGATGCTTAAAAACACAAATTAAATTCATTTCTTCTTCAACCTATCTAATTGAATTTTATTCTCTCTGTTTTTAATAACTTGTCTTTTATCATAAGTCTTTTTTCCCTTAGCTAGAGAAATTAAGATTTTTGCAAATCCATTATCATTAATATAAACTTTAAGAGGAATTATAGTTAAACCGGTATTACGAACTTCTTTAAATAATTTTTTTAATTCTTTTTTATTTAAAAGTAACTTCCTTTGACTTCTTGTTTGATGATTATAATGGTTTCCAAAAGTGTATTCATCTATAAACATGTTAATAATAAATAATTCACCTGAGTCACTAAACTCACAAAAACTTTCAGAAATAGAGGCTTTACCATCTCTAATAGATTTAATCTCAGTACCTGTCAATACAATTCCTGCCGAATATTCATCCAATAATTCATATTCGAATTTAGCTTTCTTATTTAGTATATTTACTTTTTTAATCACAGGGTAAAGTTAACAAGTATATTTCACTTTTATGTCGAAAATAAATTGGATTGAAATTAATTCTATAAATGAAGTTCCTAAATCAAAAGACATTAACGTTGTTATTTTTAAACATTCTCCTAGATGTATTATTAGTAAAATTGTTTATAAAAGGTTTGAGTTAGCTTTTAACAAAAAGTTGAATATTCATAATTATATTTACATAGATGTAGTTAAAATGAAAGGATTATCAAATGTTATTGCTAATAAATACAATGTTTTTCACGAGTCTCCGCAGTTAATATTATTAAATAATGATAAGGTTTTATACCACACCTCTCATTCTGATATTAATTTTTCTAGTTTGAATGATCATATAATTTAAATTGTTAATTGTTTTTTGATAATTTATCGTTTTAATCTAATTTATTTATTGGTTTGATCTTTTTTCATGTTTAAGTTTGTTTAAAATTTATAAAATGAGAGTTGACAAGGAAATTAGTGATTTAATTAACAAAGAAGAAATTAGACAATTAAATGGAGTTGAGTTAATTGCATCTGAAAACTTTACTAGTCCTGCAGTTATGGCTGCCACTGGCTCAGTTTTAACAAATAAATATGCAGAAGGATACCCTGGTAAAAGATATTATGGAGGATGTGAAGTTGTAGACCAAATAGAAACCTTAGCCATAAATAGAGCCAAAGAACTTTTTGGGGCTTCTTATGCTAACGTTCAACCTCATTCTGGGTCACAAGCTAACACAGCTGTATATCATGCTTTTTTAGACCCTGGTGACAAAATTCTGGGATTCGATTTATCTCATGGCGGACACTTAACACACGGTTCCCCTGTCAATTTTAGCGGAAGGTTATATGATCCTGTTTTTTATGGAGTTGAAAAAGAAACTGGAATATTAAATTATGATAAAATTTTAGAAATTGCTAAAAGAGAAAAACCAAAACTAATTATTGCAGGTGCTTCTGCTTATTCAAGAGATATTGATTTTGAAAAGTTTAGAGATATTGCTGATCAAGTAGATGCTTTTCTATTGGCAGATATTTCTCACCCCTCAGGTTTAATCGCTAAGGGTATTTTAAACGATCCTATTCCTTATTGTCATGTTGTTACAACTACAACTCATAAAACTCTAAGAGGTCCAAGAGGAGGGTTAATATTAATGGGAGAAGATTTTGACAATCCATTTGGATTAAAATTAAAAAATGGTTCATTAAAAAAAATGTCTTCATTAGTAGATTTAGCAGTATTTCCAGGAAATCAAGGTGGACCGTTAGAACATGTCATTGCTGGGAAAGCGATAGCGTTTGGAGAAGCATTAAAAGATGACTTTATGGATTATATGATACAAGTTAGACAAAATGCAAAAGCAATGGCTGAAGAATTTGTTAAAAGAGATTATAATATAATTTCTGGAGGAACAGATAATCACATGATGTTAATTGATTTAAGAAATAAAAATATTTCGGGGAAAGATGCTGAATTAGCACTAGTTAAAGCTGATATTACGGCAAATAAAAACATGGTGCCATTTGACGATAAATCTCCATTTGTTACATCGGGAATTAGGTTTGGAACTCCAGCAATAACGACTAGAGGTCTCAAAGAATTAGATATGGTTAAAATAGTAGAATTAATAGATAGAGTTATAAAACAACCTGACAATTTTTTAGAAGTTAATAGTGTTAAAAAAGAGGTTAATCTTTTAATGAAAGGAAGGGCATTATTTAATTATTGATTTTCTAATATTTTAATTTCAAATAATTTATTCCAATTTTTTCCTGTAACAAAAAAGGTTTCTCTTTTTTTATTATAAGCGATACCGTTTAACACATCAAGTTTGGAATGTTGTTTTACTCTGGCTTTCAACCCATTAAAATCAATAACTCCCTCAACTTTACCGCTTTTCGGATCAATAATTAAACCTACCTCTTTATTAAATTGGTAAGTATTAGCATATATCTTTCCATTGTGCCATTCTAATTCATTTATTTTTTTAATTATTTTATTATTTGTTACAACACTAAAACTATAAAGTTCCTTTAAGTTTATTGGGTCAAGGACCCATATTTTTTCTGTACCATCTGATTTATATAGTTTTTCACCATCATTACACAATCCCCATCCTTCTAAACTATTTTTGTAATTAAATGATTGAATCAATTTGAAATCATTTTTATTATATACAAAACCAATATTTTCCTTCCATGTTAACTGAAATATTTTATCATCTAGAATCGTTATTCCTTCTCCAAAATATGATTTATCTAGAAATATTTTATTTAAAATTTCTCCTGTTTTAAAGTCTATTTTTTTTAATGTTGAATATCCATACTTTCCTGTTCCTTCATATAAATTATAATCATTATCAAACTCAAGTCCTTGAGTATATGAATTCATGTCGTGATCAAATTCATTTATAATTTTATAAGTATAAAGCTTAGGTTTAGTATTTGAGTATATGATTATATCTTTTTGAACAATAAAATTTTCATTATTCACCTTAAAGGAAGCTCGCAATGTGTTTACTCCCAATTTATTATTTAAAACATGTTTTGTTTCAATTTTAATGTCATCTATAGAAAAAATTAAATCTGTTAAAAGATTGTTAGAGGGATTGTTTATTGCCAAATTTATAATGTTACCATTATTTAAATACTCATTTGATTTAGAAATGTCTAAAGAATAGTTGTGATTTACTTTAACTCCACAAGAGAAAAGTATAAATGAAATTAATAATATAAATAATTTAATGATTCTCATGGATGAAATTTATTAGTCAAATTTAAATATTAATAATTAACCCTTAACATATTTAATTATAAAAACTTATATCTATATATTTGCAGTGGGCAAGTCTTACACAACCAGCTCCTATTTAATCCCCCAGGGTGGGAACACAGCAAGGGTCGATGGTTGTAGCGGTGTGATGTAAGTAGCTTGCCCTTTTTTTATGTCTAAAACAGTTCTAGTTACTGGTGCTTCATCTGGAATAGGTAAATCTATTGCACTCTTTCTATCTTCTAAAGGTTTTAATGTTTACGGTACATGTAGAAATCCCAAAAAGTATGATATCATTAAATTCAAGCTACTAAAATGTGATATTACTAATATAGAACAGATTAAGAGCGCCGTTAGTCATATTGTAAAAAAAGAGGGTAGGTTAGATGTATTAATTAACAATGCTGGGATAGGTATTACTGGCCCTATGGAAGAAACTTCAGAATCAGATATAAAATCAGCCTTTGAAACGAATTTTTTTGGACCTATAAATATTATCAAGGAATGTATTCCTTCAATGAGAAAACATAAAACTGGATTGATTATTAATATTACGTCAATTATGGGATATTTTGCTCTACCATATAGAGGTGTTTATAGCGCTACTAAAAGTTCAATGGAAATAATTGGAGAAGCATTTAGTATGGAATTAAATAAGTTTAATATTAAAGTTGTTAATATTGCTCCTGGTGATTTTAAGACTGATATAATTTCTAGAAGGATAAATAGTCCAAGTTTTCCAGAATCTTTATATAAAAAAGATTATAAAAAAAGCATCAATTCTGCTAACAATCACGTAAAGAATGCTCTTTCTCCTGAAATTATTTCAAAATTAGTTTTCAAAATAATTAAATCTGAAAACCCTAAAATTCACTATAAAGTAGGTACGTTTATTCAAAAATTTTCAATAGTTTTAAAAAACATTTTACCAGATAGACTGTTTGAAAAAATATTACTTTATTATAATAAAAATTAAAAACATTATTTATGAAATTCTTTATTGATACTGCAAATCTAGAACAAATTAAAGAGGCACAAGATTTAGGTGTACTTGATGGTGTGACTACAAATCCATCTCTAATGGCTAAAGAGGGTGTCACAGGTCACCAAAATATTTTAGATCACTATGTGAAAATTTGTAATATAGTTGATGGAGATGTTTCTGCTGAAGTAATTTCTACTGATTTTAAAGGAATGGTTAAAGAAGGAGAAGCTCTAGCTAAATTACACTCTCAAATTGTAGTAAAAATTCCAATGATTTTAGAAGGCATAAAAGCGATTAAGCATTTTTCAAATAAAGGAATTAGGACTAATTGTACTCTAATTTTTTCTGTTGGTCAAGCTCTTATTGCTGCTAAAGCTGGAGCAACCTATGTTTCACCCTTTATTGGAAGGTTAGACGATATTTCAACAGATGGTTTAAATTTGATTTCTGAAATTGCAAATGTTTATGACAATTACGCTTTTAATACGCAAATACTTGCTGCTTCAATACGTCACACTATGCATGTTATAGATTGTGCTAAGATAGGTGCTGATGTAATGACAGGACCTCTTTCTTCAATTAAAGGTCTTATTAAGCATCCTTTAACAGACATTGGTTTAGAAAAATTCCTTACAGATTTCAGAAAAGGTAATTAATTTGTATTAAAAAGTTTCTCAAGTTCAGTAACGTTTAAAATTTTTTTTATTTTACCATTTTTATTAGTTATTATAACTTTATTTAAATTGTTGAGTATCATTTTTTTGCTCATATCATCAAAATCAACTGATCTAAAATGATGTAAGTTTTTTCTTTTTTTAAGTAAGTTGATTATTTTTTTCCATTTAAAATTATCATCATTTATATTAATTGTATGAATATTATAATTTGAGTTTGAATTTAATATTTTGTTTATTCTATTAAAAAGAGTAATTTGATGTGAGTTTTGATCGTAAGACCAAAAAACATAAACAATAGGTTTATCATTATAGAAATCAGCTATATCTTTTACTACACTTTTTTCGTTAACTAAATTTACTTGAGGAATATTGTTATTAACTTGAAGTGAAAAAATATTATTGTATAACTCATTAATTTCTTTGTTAGTAGATGTATTATTAGAATATTCTAAGAATTTATTTAGAAATGTGTTAATATTCATCAGTTCTGATTCTTTTAACAAATATTCAAATCCTATATATCTATAGATTTTTGTTTTAATTATTGGATGAGTTATATTTCTATTAACAAACTCTAATCTTTTTAAATTATAATTTAATGAATTATGAGAATCAGTATTAACATTTTGATTAGAATGATTGATTGTTCTTGAAATTATGTAATCTAAGTAGGGTTTAAAGTGAGAAAAAGTTTCAAGATTTAAATCAACATCTTCTCTATACTTATAAATATCGCTAGATTTTATAGAAGAACTAAAATTTGAAATAAAATACTCAACATTTGAATAAATCGGTAATTTTATTGCATATTCTAAAATTAGTTCAGTTGATTGATTGGTTTTATTAAATTTTTTAAATTTAGAAAATTTAATAATTTTTATATTAATTAAGGAGTCAATTGTTTTAATAAAATTCATATCGTTTGACTTAAATTTTGATTTTATAAAATCATTTTCCTCTTCGTGTTTAAGGAAAACATCTATTAAGTAGTTGTTCTTAGAAGATCCTTTTCCCGTAAAGACTAAAGATTCGTCAAAATCTAAAACATCTAGCCTTAGAACTATACTATCTCCCTTTTCAAATATTAAATATTGAAACTCTGGAGGGTGAATAAAATTATATAAACCATCATTTATACTATCTAATTTTGAAAAAAACTCTCCATTTTCATTAATCGCTATTTTTTTTATTAGTTTTTCATCTTTTAAAATAGAAATTTCATCGCTAGTTTTTTTTAAAATCTTCCCACCTATATATGTTATCTCTTTATCGGAACATGAGATAGTTAGTAGTAATATTATTAATAGTATTTTTTTCAAAACTTTTTGTTAAAATGAATGTATTAAAATTATTCTAAATATAGAATAATCATAACCTTGATTTTGTTAAATTTACCACCTTAATTAAAAAAATATGTTAAGTGTTTCAAATCTTTCAGTTCAATTTGGTAAAAGAGTTTTGTTTGACGATGTTAATACAGCTTTTTTAAAAGGTAATTGTTATGGAATAATAGGTGCTAATGGAGCAGGGAAATCTACTTTTTTGAAAATTTTATCTAAATTAATTGAACCAAATTCTGGAAATATTCATTTAGAGCCTGGAAAAAGATTGTCGGTTTTAGAACAAGATCATTTTGCTTTTGATTCCAAACAAGTTTTAGAAACCGTTATTATGGGTAATAAAAGTCTTTTCAATCTTAAAAAAGAAATGGATGAAATTTATTCAAAACCAGATTTTTCAGATAAGGATAGTGATAGGGTAGGAGTTTTACAGTTAAAATATGAGGAAATGGATGGATGGAATGCTGAAAGTTCAGCTGCAGCATTATTATCAAATTTAGACATAAAGGAAGAATTACATTATAAGACCATGGCAGAACTTGATGGTATTCAAAAAGTTAAGGTTTTACTTGCCCAAGCTTTATTTGGAAGTCCAGATGTACTTATTATGGATGAGCCTACAAATGATTTAGATTTCGATACAATTACATGGTTAGAAAACTTTATTGCTAATTATGATAATACAGTAATTATAGTTTCTCACGATCGACATTTTTTAGATTCAGTATGCACACATATTTCTGATATAGACTTTGGAAAAATAAATCATTTTTCTGGAAATTATACTTTTTGGTATGAATCCAGCCAGTTAGCATTAAGACAAAAAACACAACAAAATAGAAAAGCTGAAGAAAAAAAGAAAGAATTAGAAGATTTTATCTCTCGTTTTAGTGCTAATGCTTCAAAGTCTAAACAAGCTACTTCCAGAAAGAAAATGCTAGATAATTTAAACATAGAGGATATTAAGCCTTCATCTAGGAGGTATCCTGCAATTATATATAATTCTGAGCGAGAAGCTGGTGATCAGATATTAAGTCTTGAAAATTTAAGTTTTTCAGACTCATCTAGCGTACTTTTTAAAAACATAAGTTTTAATTTAAACAAAGGGGATAAAGTTGTTCTTTATTCGAAAGATACTAGAGCTACAACTGCACTTTACGAGATTTTAAATAATAATTTAAAACCAAGTAGCGGAAGATTTGATTGGGGAATTACAACATCTCAATCTTATTTACCACTAGATAATAGCTCATTTTTTAAAGAAAAAACTTCATTAGTTGATTGGTTAAGACAATGGGCCAAAAATGATGAGGAAAGAGAAGAAGTTTTCATTAGAGGATTTTTAGGTAAAATGATTTTTAGTGGAGAAGAAGCTTTAAAAACTTGTGATGTCTTATCTGGTGGTGAAAAAGTAAGGTGTATGCTATCTAGAATGATGATGCTTAGATCAAATGTATTGATGTTTGATGAGCCGACAAGTCATTTGGATTTAGAATCAATTACAGCTTTAAACAATTCAATTAAGAAATTCAAAGGGAATGTAATAATTACAACCCATGATTATGAATTTGCGCAATCTGTAGGCAATAGGGTTATTGAAATCACACCTAATGGTATAATTGATAGGTTAGCATCCTTTGATTCTTATGTTAAAGATTCTAAAATTCAAGAATTAAGAAATAAGTTGTATTCGTAATTTAATTAGTAAGTCATTAGTTTTTCTTACTTCATCTTTAAATACATAAAGACATATTGAATTTAGGTTAGCTGAACCAAATCCTGCTAGTCTTGCTGATTCCATTTCATTCTTAATAATAGGGGATATATTGATATTTTTAAGTTCAACAACCAACCTATTAGATTCAATAAAAGAACCTTGAAAAATTTTTATATAATTATCACTAGCCATTTTCTCTAGATTTCCTAAGATCGAAGTGTCGCAATAAATTTATTTTCAATTATGTTTTGAATTTTATTCATTGTAGATTGAATTTCTTTTTCAGTTAGTGTTTTTTCATTGTCCATTAAACGAAAACTTAAAGTATATGATTTTTTTCCTTCAGGAAGTTTTTTATCAATGTAAACGTCAGACAAACTCATGCTTATAAGTTTTTTGATTTTAGAGTTTTGAAATAATAAGATTTCAATCTCGCTATACTGTATGTCGTTATTAAATAAAAAATTCAACTCCCTATTAACCGACGGAAATTTTGAAATATTTATGTATTTATGTAATTCACTTGTTAGATTGTTGAGTAATAAATCTATATCAATTGAAGCATAATATACATCTTGATTAATTCCTATTATTGACTTATACTCTTTCGTAATCTCTCCTAAAATAGCTATTCTTTTATCATTTTTAAACATTCCTAATACATTTTCAAGACCTTCAAAATTCATTTTTTTTTCACTAACATTAATCGAAAGTCTTTTGAATATATTTAAAACAATATTTTTTAAAGTGTAAAACTCAGCTTTTACAACATCACTATACCAGGTTTTTTCGATAATATTTCCTGAAAATAAAATTCCTAATCTTCTTGATTCTTTGTTGTTTTCTAAAGTATTTTCGTAAATTTTACCAAATTCATAAAAATTTGTATTACTGTTTTTTCTATTTAAATTATATTTTAATGTTTTTAAAGAAGATTCTAATAAAGAAGTTCTTAATTGTGAAACATCTGAGCTAATAGAGTTTATTATTTTGACGCTTTTTCTTTTTTCAATATCTAATTCATTATTAGTTAAAGAATTATTCATTATTTCATTGAAGCCTAATGAGTTCAAATAGCTTGAGATTATACTTTCTGTTTTAAAATGTTTGTTTTGATCTATTGTATTTAAAGAAATAGATAATTTATTTGATAAATTAATTTCATTGAATCCATAAATTCTTAAAATTTCTTCTACAACATCACATTCCCTAGTTACATCATATCTATAAGATGGTACAGTAATTCCTACCCCAGTTTCAGTTATATTATTAATTTTAAAATCTAAAGATGTTAGAATAGACTTAATTTCTTCTGTAGGTATTTCTTGACCAATTAGCTTATTAGTTTTTTCAAAATTAAGTAGTATTGATTTACTTTCAGTTTTTTTAGGATATTCATCAATTAAATCACTACAAATTTTTCCGCCACAAAACTCACATATTAATATTGCTGCCCGTTTTAAAGCATACTCGACTAATTCGATATTTACTCCCCTCTCAAACCTAAAAGAAGCATCACTGTTTATTGAGTGAGCTTTTGCAGTTTTTCTAATACTTACCGGGTTAAAGTATGCACTTTCTAAAAATATAGATTTTGTTTCGTTAGAAACACCATGACAATCCCCCCCGTAAACTCCTGCGATGCACATTGGTTTGTTTTTATCGCAAACCATTAAATCTGTTTCGTTTAATTTTCTTTCTAATCCATCTAATGTTGTAAAAACCGTATCTTCTTTTAAGGTTTTAACTTCAATAGTATTAGATTTTATTTTTTCAAGATCATATGCATGTAATGGTTGACCTACTTCATGTAAAATATAATTTGTAATGTCTACCACATTATTAACAGGGGATAGGCCAATAGATTTTAATTTATTTTGCAGCCATTTTGGAGAACTTTCGACTTTAATATTTTCTATGCATACTCCTGAAAACCTTTGACATAAACTCTGATTTGAAATTTTAATGTTTATTTTTTTTGTTCTGGAATTGATATGAAAATTTGAAACTGATGGTGTTAGTAATTCAGTTTTTAGTCCTTTATGCATTAAAGCAGCTCTTAAATCTCTAGCTACACCATGATGACTCATTGCATCTGATCTGTTTGGAGTCAAACCAATATTAAAAATTGAATCTGAATAATTATCAAATATTTCAAAAACTTTGGTACCTGGTTTATGTTTCTTATCTAAAACTATAATTCCATCGTGCGCTTTTCCAATACCTATTTCATCTTCAGCGCAAATCATACCTTGACTTAACTCTCCTCTAATTTTACTCTTATTAATTTTAAACTCATTTCCCTTAAGTGGATATAAAGTTGTCCCTACAGTAGCTATTACAACAATTAAACCCTCTTTTACATTGGGGGCTCCACATACAATTTGAAGTAAAGATTCTTCACCAATATTTACAGTAGTTAGCTTTAATCTATCAGCGTTTGGATGTTTAATGCACGAAACTACTTCTCCTACTAACAAACCTTTAAATCCACCTTTAATCTCTTGAAAATAATCAATCCCTTCAACCTCTAAACCTATATCAGTTAATATATTAGAAACTTCTTCAATATCAATATCAATATTTAAAAACTCTTTGAGCCAATTAAAGGATATGTTCATTGTTATTATAATTTATGGTAAAGATACAATTAAGAAGTTTTATTTTAAATTTTTATTAAACAATTAGCTTATGTGTTTCCAAAAATCACTATTCTTATTTAAAAGGTTGTATTCGCACTTAATTTCTTTATTATTTTTTAACTCAGGATCTGAACTTAAAAGCTCTTTAGCATCTGCTCTAGAGAACTCTAATATATCTTTATCCTTAATAATGTCTGCGATTTTAAAGTTTAACAATCCACTTTGTTGAGTACCTAATAAATTTCCAGGACCTCTTAATTTCATGTCAACTTCAGATATTTTAAAACCATCATTAGTACTGGTCATTGTTTTAATTCTTGTTCTAGCCTCGTTGCTAAGTTTATTTTTACTCATTAAAATGCAAAAGCTACTTTCAGATCCTCTACCAACACGTCCTCTTAACTGGTGTAATTGAGATAAGCCAAAACGTTCTGAACTCTCAATTATCATCACTGATGCATTAGGAATATTTACTCCAACTTCAATTACTGTTGTTGATACCATAATTTGAGTTTCACCATTTTTAAAACGTTCCATTTCAGTTGCTTTATCATTTGGCTTCATTCTCCCATGTAAAATACTTATTTGATAATTTTCAATCGGAAAATCCCTAACTATACTTTCATAACCATCCATTAAATCTTTGTAATCCATTGTTTTAGATTCTTCAATTAATGGATAAACAATATAAACTTGCCTACCTTTTGATATTTCATTGCGAATAAATTTAAACACTTCCAACCTGTTTCTATCTGTTCGGTGAACAGTTTTAACAAGTTTTCTACCTGGTGGAAGTTCATCAATAATTGAAATATCTAAATCTCCATATACACTCATTGCTAAGGTTCTAGGAATAGGAGTAGCTGTCATTACCAATATATGAGGAGGAGTTAAGTTTTTTTTCCACAATTTAGATCTTTGTGCAACTCCAAACCTATGCTGTTCATCTATAATAGCGAATCCTAAATTTTTAAAAATCACATTATTTTCTAGTACCGCATGAGTTCCTATTAATATATCTACAACACCATTTTTTAATTCTTCAAATAGAATGACTCTTTCTTTTTTGGAAGTTGAACCTGTTAAAATCCTAACATTTAAATCTATTTTAGATAAAGACTCGTTAATGCTAATAAAATGCTGTTGGGCTAAAATTTCAGTAGGTGCAATCAAACATGTTTGAAAATCATTATCAATAGCTATTAATGATGATAATATGGCAACGATAGTTTTTCCTGACCCTACATCTCCTTGAAGAAGTCTATTCATCTGAGCATTTGATGAAAAATCTTTTCTAATATCTTTAATCACTCTCTTTTGAGCACTTGTAAGTTTAAATTCTAAATGATCATTATAAAATGAATTAAAATTATTCCCAACTTTTGAAAAATTAAAACCTTTGAATCTACTTTTATTATAAATATTTTTAAATAAAAACTGTAATTGGATATAAAAAAATTCTTCATATTTGAGTCTAAAAAGCGCTTTACTTAAAAGCGCTTGACTAATTGGGAAATGCACATTGTAAAGAGCTTCATACTTAGTTATCATTCCATACTTTTCATTTATATTTTGATTTAAACTTTCCTTAAATTTTTTTGAAGATTTTTCAAAAATATTTGAAATAAATTCTCTAATTAATTTGTTTGTAACTCCTCTAGTTGATAATGTTTCAGTTGAACTATATATTGGTAATAAACTACTTTTAATAGATTTCTTATGTTTCTCTAAAAGTTCAGTTTCAGGGTGAACTAATGAAGGCTTGTTATTAAACCAATTTACTTTTCCATAAAGAACATAATCATTATTGAGTTTAATTGATTTTTCAATCCATTTTACAGCTCTAAACCAAACTACTTCTATTTCATGATTTCCATCACTAAAAACCCCAATTAATCTTTTGGCTTTAAAATTATTAGAAAATTTTAAATTAATAAATTTCCCAATAATTTGAACTTCAGAATTATTGTTTTCAAGTTCATTTATCTTATGGTATTTACTTTTATCGATATATCTAAATGGGAAAAAATTTAATAAATCATTATATGTGAAAATTTTTAATTCAGATTTAATTAAATCTGCTCTATTTGGACCAACTCCTTTTAAATAATCAATAGGTGTAATTAAATAGTTTTCTTTCACAACACTAATATAATTTATTAACTTTATAAGGTAAAAAAAACTAGAAAAATTCTCTAGATAAACTTAATTTAAATAGAATTGAAAGACTACCTAAGTCAATTAAACGAATCTCAAAAACTCCCTACTGTTCATAAGAATGGGCCAATAATGGTAATTGCAGGTGCTGGTTCAGGAAAGACCAGAGTTTTAACTTATAGAATAGCATATTTGATGGAGATGGGCGTAGATCCTTTTTCTATTCTTGCATTAACTTTTACTAATAAGGCAGCCAGGGAAATGAAATCTAGAATTTCATTAATTGTTGGTGAAGAAAAATCAAAAAATTTATGGATGGGTACTTTTCATTCAATTTTTGCAAGAATACTAAGGTCAGAAGCTGAACTATTGGGATATTCATCAAATTTTACCATTTACGATACTCAAGATTCAGAAAGGTTGATAGCTACAATTATCAAGGAATTGAAATTAGATAAAGACCTCTATAAGTATAGAAATATTAGAAATAGAATTTCTTCTTTGAAAAATAATTTAGTTACGATTAAAGCGTATTTAAATAATCAAGAGTTAATACAGCAAGATAATGAGTCTAGAAGACCTATGTTTGGAAAAGTCTACCAAACTTATGTTAATAGATGTTTTAAGGCTTCTGCTATGGATTTTGATGATCTAATGTTAAAAACCAACGAATTGCTAAATAGGTTTCCAGAAGTATTAGCTAAATATCAAGAAAGATTTAAATATATTCATGTAGATGAATATCAAGATACTAATCACTCTCAATATTTAATAATAAAGGCTTTAGCTGATCGATATGAAAATTTATGCGTAGTAGGAGATGATGCTCAAAGCATCTATGGTTTTAGAGGAGCTAATATTGAGAATATTCTAAGTTTTCAAAAGGATTATTTAAACTCAGCCGTTTACCGTTTAGAACAAAATTATCGTTCAACACAAAATATTGTTAATGCAGCAAATTCAGTTATAAAAAACAATATCAATAAATTAGATAAGAATGTATGGACAGATAACGAACATGGAGATAAAATAGAAATCAATCAATCAATCACTGATGCTGAAGAAGGAAGGTATGTTGCTTCTTCAATATTTGAAAATAAAAATAATTTAAGATTAGACAACGATTCATTTGCTGTATTGTATAGAACAAATGCTCAATCTAGATCTATTGAAGATGCCTTAAGAAGAAAGAATATTTCATATCAAATTTATGGTGGACTCTCGTTTTATCAAAGAAAAGAAATTAAAGATATTCTTTCATACTTAAGAGTTATTATTAATTCTAACGATGAAGAGAGTTTTAAAAGAATTCTTAATTATCCAGCAAGAGGAATAGGTCAGACAACTATAGATAAACTTCTTATCTATTCAAATGAAAAAAACATTAGCCTATTTAAAACTCTTGAGTTAATAGAAACTATCGATATAAATATCAATAACGGAACAAAGACTAAGCTAATTGATTTTTTGAACCTAATAAAAACCTTACAACTTAGAAACAATAGTTTAAATGCTTTAGAAATTATTGACGAAGTTTTGAAAAGAATTGGTGTAATTAATCTTTTAAAAGCTGAAGGAACACCAGAGTCTGTAAGTAGAATAGAAAACATAGAAGAGTTATTAAATGCGGTTAAAGATTTTATTGAAGGCCAAGAGGATGTTATAAATTCAGAGGGTTCTTTAAGTGAGTTTTTAGAAGATGTTGCATTAATTTCTGAATTAGACAAAGATAAAAATGAAACACAAAAAAAAGTTTCATTAATGACCATTCACCTTGCTAAAGGATTAGAGTTTTCTCATGTTTATATAGTAGGGTTGGAAGAAGATCTTTTTCCATCAGCTTTAAGTTCGACTACAAGGTCTGATTTAGAAGAAGAAAGAAGATTATTTTATGTCGCTTTAACTAGAGCTGAAAAAAAAATAACTCTTACATACGCAAAAACTAGATATAGGTGGGGTAAATTAAATGACTGTGAACCTAGTAGATTTATTAATGAAATAGATAGTAATTATATTAATCATAATTTTTCAAAATCTAAATCATTGTTTCAATCTAGCAGTTCTTCAAATTCATTAAGGTTTAAAAAACCAGAGAAAAAAAGCAATCTTAAAGCTTTAGGTAAAAAGAAGCATGTTACAGATAATATTTCAGGAAGTATAGAAGGTTTTAAAGATTTAAAAATAGGTGACTATATTATTCATAATAGATTTGGTAAAGGTAAAGTAATTGAAACTGAAGGCGTGAAATTTGATAAAAAAGCAGAAGTTGAATTTGATACTAGTGGAGTAAAAAAAATATTATTAAAATTTGCTAAATACGAAATAATATCAAATTAGTTATTGTATCTACCTTTACTTTTACTTCTTCTATCTGATCTACCTTTAAAATCTCTTTGTGATCCACCATAGCTTCTTTTACTTTTAAAGTTAGATTTATTCTTTTTATCCCTTTGAAATTTTCTTTCAATTTTTTCTTTAGATTTTTTTATATCTAAACTTACACCGTTAAAATCTATTTTTGGTCCCTTTTTTATAAGGTCATTTTCAGCTTTAACATCAATTTCAAAAACACTATAAGACTCTCTAATGTCGATAGCTCCAATTTCAATTTCATTAGATTTTATTATTCTATTTATTAATGAAATTAATTCAATAGGCGTAACTCCATTAGTTCTTCCAATATTAATTGATAAATTAGATAAGTCGTTATTGCTTTTAGATCTCTCTCTAAAAGGTTTCCTGTCATCACTTCTTCTATCACTCTTGCTTTCACTTTTTACATCTTTAGATTTATTATAATAATCTAAAAATTTATTAAATTCTGCTGAAACGAAGTGTTTTATTAAATCTTCCCTAGATAATAATTCTAGTTTTGAATAGATATCTGGTAAAAAAGGCTCAATTTGCTTTTCATCCACTTTTACTTTTTGAATTTTTTCAATTAATTTAAGAAGTTGCTTTGAACATATTTCTTTACCTGAGGGAACCTCTTGTCTAATAAAGTTAATTTGAGATTTATTTTCAATTGATTTTAATTTTCTTCCTTCTCTAGAATTTGAAATAGCTATTGAAATACCATTTTTACCTGCTCTTCCTGTACGACCACTTCTATGAGTATAAACTTCAGGATCATCAGGAAGAGAGTAGTTGATTACATGTGTCAAACTATCAACATCAAGTCCTCTTGCTGCTACATCAGTCGCTATTAAAATTTGTAAAGACTTATCTCTAAACTTGGACATTACTTCATCTCTTTGACCTTGAGATAACTCTCCATGAATAGCATCAGCATTATAACCGTCATTCATGAACTTATTTGCGATGTCTTGAGTTTCCCTTCTAGTTCTACAAAAAACAATTCCATAGATATCTGGATTAAAATCAGCAATCCTTTTTAATGTATCATATTTATCTCTAGAGTTTACATTATAAACATGATGTTCAACATTTTTAGCTCCAGAGTTTAATTTTTCTACGGTAATTTCTTCCGCATCTTTCATGAATTTTTTAGAAATAGATCTAACTTCTCTAGACATTGTTGCTGAAAATAACATGGTTTGTCTATTTTTAGACGTAGTGTCCAGTATATAACTTAGATCTTCTTTGAAGCCCATACTTAGCATTTCATCAGCTTCATCCAAGACAACTTTATTAACTATATCTAGTTTTAAAACTCTTCTTTTGATTAAATCTTTAGTTCTTCCTGGTGTTCCTACTACGATTTGAACACCTCTTTTTATAGATTTTATTTGATTATCAATACTTGTCCCTCCATACACAGCTACAATCTTAACGTAATCTAAATGTTTTGCAAATTTCAATAAATCTTTAGATATCTGAATACATAATTCACGAGTAGGGCAGAGTATAATAGTTTGAACATCTTTTATTTTTGGGTCTACCTGTTGTATACATGGAAGTCCAAAGGCAGCAGTTTTTCCTGTTCCAGTTTGTGCTAATGCTATTAAATCTTTTTTTCCTTTTAGTAAATATGGAATTGTTTGCTCTTGAACTGCCGTTGGTTCAGTAAATCCTATTTCTTCAATGGCCATTAATAGCCCTTTATTTACTCCTAAATCTTTGAAATTACCCATTTTTTTAATTAAGTGTGCAAATATGGTCTATTTAATAGCTTAAAAGAAATATTTAGACTTAAAAGATTTATACAAAAAAGACACACCTTAATAAAGTGTATCTTTTTTAATATACTAAATTTTTTATTTTAATTAGATCCGCCCTTCATCCCTTGTTCTATCAATTCATAGAATTGGTCAAGCTTAGGAAGAACTACAATTCTTGTTCTTCTATTTTTAGATCTATTTTCAGCAGTATCATTATCAGCAATAGGAACGTAAAAACTTCTACCTGCAGCTGTCATTCTTTCTGGCTGAACTCCAAAATCATTTTGTAAAACTCTTACTACTGATGTAGCACGTTTAACACTTAAATCCCAATTATCGATCAATGCTTCATTTTGAATTGATTGATTATCAGTATGACCTTCAACAAGAAATTCAATTTCTGGTTTATCTAAAACTACTTTAGCAACTTTTCCAAGAACTTCTTTAGCTCGTTCAGAAACAACATAACTTCCGCTATTAAATAATAATTTATCAGAAATAGATATAAATACTACTCCTTTTTCAACATTTACCTCAATGTCCTTATCATTAAAATCTATGAAATTTCCTTTTAAACTAGTAACTAAAGCTAAAGTTACAGAATCTCTTCTTGTAACAGCATCTCGCATAACTGTTATTTTTAAATCTTTCTCCTTCATACTCTCTAAAGATTTTTCTAAATTTTCAGCACCTTTTTGAGATAAAGTAGTAAGGTTACCCATGTTATTTATCAGATCTTCATTATTATTTTTTAAAAAAGTAACCTGTTCTTTAAGAGACTTAAGATCCGCTTCAGCAGTAACTTTGTCATCAATACAAGTGTTAAGCTTTAAAGTAGCAGAATTTAGCAAATCTTTACTTTGCTGATTAACAGCTTCCAAGGCGGCGTATTTCTTTTGAGAAATACAAGATGGTAGCATAAAAGATACTGTAAGTATCAATAAAAAGATTTTTTTCATGTTTAGGGTTTAAATAATTAAAATTCAAATTTAGTAAAATTTTTATATTCTTTAGTTAATTTAACTCTTATTTAACTCTGAATATTTTCTTTTTTTAAGAATCAAATAGTTGTATATAATTGACTTAATAACGTAATGTTTAGTTGTATTATTGTTTTTTTGTAATAAAAAATATTCCTGTTTTGATTTAGCGAAATCTAAAGATCTCCATAATTTTAAAAATATTGGTATAAATTTAAATCTAAAATTGATGAAATAATATAATAATAACAATAAATTAAACCGTCTTATTACATCCAATTTTGATGAACCAAAGAAATAAGATGATTTAGATGTATTAGTGTTTTTAATTATCATATAATTATGATTCCTAATATTATAATAAAGTTTATTAGGATCTTTATAACTTAGTGATCCTCCTCCTAAATGATAAACAACACTTTTATAAATAAATCTTTTCTTTAAATTTGGATTAAAATTTGTTATTCTCCAACAAAGATCTATTTCTTCCATGTGACTATAAAAATTTTCATCAAATCCTTTTAATTCCTCAAAAACTTCTCTTTTAATAAAAAAACATGCTCCTGAAGCCCAAAAAACATCAATATCTTGATCGTATTGTCCATAGTCCTCTTCAATTGTATCAAAAATTCTTCCTCTACAATAGGGGTAGCCATAAAAGTCTATAAATCCACCTGCAGCTCCAGCATATTCAAATTTTTCTTTATTCTTATAATCTAAGATCTTAGGTTGAACAACAACTAAATGTTTATCATATTTGAATTCTCTTTCAATTGGATTTAGCCATCCTGAAGAAACCTCAACATCATTGTTTAACAAACAATAAACTTTCTCTTTAACTTGCTTTAAACCCTTATTATACCCTTTAGCATAACCGTAATTTTCAGTATTTATAATAATATTTATATTCGGATAGGTTCTTTTGATAAAATCAACAGAACTGTCATCAGAATTATTATCAATTATATATATTGGGTTATCACCAGAATGATTCACAACACTTGGTAAAAACTCTTTTAAAAGTTTAAATCCATTCCAGTTTAGTATTACTACAGCTATCTTCATCAAAGTGGAAAATCTTTTATAAAAGTATAGCTTTTAGAATTATTATTACATTTAAAGTAAAGATGTGATAAACCATTTGTAATCATAAGGAATTCTGAATTTAATTGTTTGTTATAAATAGCTGTTTGATCAAAAACTTTTTTATCAACTTTAATAGATGGTGCTTTACATTCAATAAGTAATATTGGATTTCCTTTATTATTAAAAACAACTAAATCAAATCTTTTAGTCATTTTATTGATCATAATTTTTTTTTCAATTCCAATAAGGTTTGCAGAAACATCTTGTGTTGAAACTAAAAAATGAATAACATGTTGTCTGACCCATTCTTCTGGCGTCAATAAAAAAAATTTTTTTCTTAAAATGTCAAAGATAAAAGTTTTATTATCTCTCATTTTTAGCTTAAATTCAAAGACTGGAAAATTTAGTTTTAACATACTTATTTACTATTAATGAATTTACAAGAAATTAATAGCACAATATCTAAAATAAAGAATAAAAATTACTCTCCTATATATTTTTTAATGGGAGAAGAAACCTATTATATAGATTTAATTTCGGATTTACTTGAAAACAGCATATTAAAAGAAGAGCAAAAAAGTTTTAATCAAACAGTTCTATATGGAAAAGAAACATCTATAGATGAAATTATCTCATGTTGTAAGAGATATCCAATGATGAGTAAATACCAAGTAATAATAGTTAAAGAAGGTCAAGATTTATCAAGAAAAATCGAACAACTTTCTAACTACATGTTAAACCCTATGTTGAGTACAGTTTTGATATTTAATTTTAGAAATAAAACTCTAGATAGAAGAAAAAAATTATTTAAAAGTGTACAAAAATTTGGTGTTATTTTAGATTGCAAGAAGCTTTATGAGAATAAAGTTGCTGAATGGATTAGTAATTATTTAAAATTTGACAATTATTCAATCAGTCTAAAAGCTTGCCACATGTTAGTTGATTATTTAGGAAATGATTTAAATAAAATCACTAATCAGTTAAAAAAGCTTAAAATAATTTGTTCTAATAAAGATGTAGAGATTTCTCCTCTGCACATCCAAGACAATATTGGAATAAGTAAAGATTATAATATTTTTGAACTAAGAAATGCTATTGGTTCAGGGAACTTAACAAAAGCTTTAGTAATTAGTTCTTATTTTTCATCTAATTCTAAGCAATATCCTATACAGTTAACTTTATCGTCGTTATTCAACTATTTTATTCAAATTTTCCAACTTCATAGCTTGAGCAATAAGTCCGAAAATAATGTTTCATCTATTCTGGGAATTAATAAATTTTTCGTGAAAGACTATTTTGCTGCATCTAAAGTATATTCAATGAAAAAAATAAGTACAATAATTAGTTTGATCAAAGATTGTGATTTAAAAAGTAAAGGAGCCGGGAGGAGTAATTCTTCTGAAAAAGATATTTTGAGGCAACTTTTAATTCAAATAATGAATTAGTTTATTTTAGGATATTTATTAGGATTGTACTCATTCATTATTTCATAAGTAGTTTCAATTATATCATCAACTGATGGTTTTGAAAAATAATCTCCATCTGTTCCATATGCTGGCCTATGTGACTTTGATGTCAAAGTTATAGGTTTACTGTCAAGGTATTTAAAAGCATCTTGTTCTTGCAATACTTTTTGTAGTATGTATGAAGAAGCTCCACCAGGAACATCTTCATCAACAATTAACAACTTGTTTGTTTTTTTTACACTCTCTAAAATGTCTTTGTTCTTATCAAATGGTATTAAAGTTTGCACATCTATAACTTCACAACTAATTTCTAAAGATTCTAATTCTATAGTAGCTCTTTCTACTAACCTTAAAGTTGAACCATAAGAAACAATTGTTATATCAGTTCCCGTATTAAGCTTTTCAATAACTCCAAGAGGAATTGTAAATTCTGAAAGATTTAATGGCTCTGTTTCTTTTAATCTATATCCGTTAAGAGATTCAATTATTACAGCAGGATCTTGACATTTAAGAAGTGTGTTGTACATTCCGCTTGCTTGTACCATATTCCTTGGCACTAAAATCAATATTCCTCTTAGCGAAGACAATAAGGAACCCATTGGAGATCCTGAGTGCCATATTCCTTCAAGACGATGCCCTCTAGTCCTAATTATTAGTGGGGCTATTTGCCTTCCAAATGTTCTATAATGTAGAGTCGCTAAATCATCACTTAGAATCTGAAGACCGTATAACAAGTAATCTAAGTATTGAATTTCAGCAATTGGACGAAATCCTCTCAAAGCTAAACCGATTCCTTCACCTATAATTGAGGCTTCTCTAATTCCTCTGTCTGAAACTCTATCAATTCCATGAATATCTTGCAACCCTTCAAGACCTTGATTTACATCTCCTATCTTACCACTATCTTCCCCAAAAATCAAAAGGTTATCATATTTTTTTAATAGCTTATCAAAATTATTTCTAATTATCAAACGTCCATCAATCTTTTTAGATTCATTATACAATGGTTTTACTTCCTTAACATTACTATAATTTGAAGAATATTCGTTATATAGTTTTGAATTGTATTTTTCTTTTTGTTGTTGAGAGAATTCTTTAACCCATATCTTTAATACCTCAATATTATTATTATTTGATCTTCTTAATAATCTCAGGAACTTTCTAGCTATAGATAATAAATCTTTGTTATTTGGTTCCTTTACGTTATCTAATTCTAAAATTGAATTTTGAAGATCTGAATTCGGAAAATCAAAGCATATTTTGTTCAAATAACCTATTAGTTTTATTCTATCATTAATGATAGGATCTAAATAAATTTTCCATGCTTCAGATTTTGCAATTTTCACATCTTGTTTGCATGATTTTTCAATTTCTAAAAGTGATAATTCATTAGAAATACCATTGTCAAGAATCCATTTTCTCATTTTTAAATTACAATCATTTTCTTTTTCCCATGCAAGTCGACCTTTAGATTTATACCTTTCATGTGAACCTGAAGTTGAATGACCTAATGGTTGTGTAAGCTCTTTAACATGTATTATGACCGGAACATGGTGATCTCTTGCAATATCATTAGCCTTTTGGTAAGTATTGATTAATGCTGGATAATCCCAGCCATTAACAACAAGGATTTCAAAACCTGTTTCTTTATCAGTTCTTTTAAAACCTAATAAAGCTTCAGAAATACTTTGTTTTATGGTTTGATCTTTGTTCTCTACGGAAATACCATAATCATCATCCCATATACTTATTACCATTGGAACTTGATGAACACCAGCTGCATTTAAAACTTCAAAAAACACACCTTCGCTTGTACTAGCATTGCCTATAGTTCCCCAAGCAATTTCATTTCCATTTTTAGAAAATTTATTAGAATTTTTAAAATTTAATTTTCTATATAATTTAGATGCCTGAGCTAAACCTAATAATCTTGGCATTTGAGCTCCAGTGCAAGACACATCAGAGCTTGAATTTTTTTGATTAACAAGATCTTTCCATGTTCCATCTTCATTTAAACTTACTGTGTTAAAATGAGCCCCCATTTGTCTTCCAGCTGACATAGGCTCTTCATTTATATCAGTATTAGCGTATAAACCTGCGAAAAGTTGTTTTGGTGTTAATTCGTTGATTGACATCATAAAGGTCTGATCTCTATAATATCCAGATCTAAAATCACCATTTTGAAAAACTTTAGCCATAGCAATTTGAGGCAATTCTTTTCCGTCACCAAATATTCCGAATTTTGCTTTCCCACTTAAAACCTCTCTTCTTCCTAACAGACTAGCTTCACGACTTAAAACAATCGTTTTATAATCTTCTAAAATCTGTTTTTGGAAAGATTCAAAAGATATCTCTTTTTTAAGATCTAAGTTGTCTTGCATATTTTTAAAAAGATACGCGAATTTACAAAAAACAGAAGATTTTTCCTATTAAGACATTAAAACCACCTTCTTGAAATCAAACCTGAAATTGTGCTTGGATTTAAAGATATTTTAAATCTAATTTTTTCCAAATAGTTTGGTTGACTTAATTCATTCCCTAAGCTAGAGTAAAAGGGAAAATATAATTCAAAATAATCAGTTAATAAATTTAATCTAATTCCAGAATCATATACAAATTTAGTTTTAATATTTTTGTTTTTTACTATCGCATAATCATAATAAGCTTCAACCCATTGCCACAATGTAACTCCAGTATTTATAGAAAGTAACATATCATTCGAATAATCTGGATTAACTTTAGATTTTAAAGCACCTTCGGAGCCAATATATTGCTGACTAAAAAACCCTCTTGATTCTGACCTTCCAAGTAAATTATAATTATACATATAATCTCTAGATCTGTATGTTGAAAAGCTATAATAGTCATCAACTGTTGAATTATATAAAAATTTACCTAAAAACAAGCGTATATTGTATTGTCGATTATTTTTATAGTATTTTCTGAATTTTAAAGTAAAAGTGTTTTTTAAAAAATCTTTACTGTACTGAAGGTTTGTATTAAATGTTAATCCTTTTTCTCCTGTATTATTTGTAAAAATATATCTAGCGTTAAGTATATTGTAATTTGGATTTTCTTTTTGATTATCATTTTCTTCTCTATAAACACTTACATACCTTATATTAATAAATTGTCTGCGATTTGACCTTAAATCGTTTTCTCTAAAAGTTAATGTTAAAGAAGGAAAGAAAGTAGTATATGACAAATCATCTTTGTAATGAAAATTAGAAGCACCAAGAAAATACTGACTACTAAAAAGTTTTTTGTTAGTATGGTATTTAACGAATTTAAAATTTAATTTACCTAAAACCTTATTTTGTTTTGAAGAAAAGTATGGTGAAACCCTATAAGTAAAGGGTTTAAATATTGGTGTGGCATTTGACAAACGAAGTCCAGGCATTAATCCATCATATAGATTATAGTTTACCAATGGCATATAATATATTTGATTTTTTTTAGGATTATCAAAATCATTAAATAAAACAAATTTTATTGGTTTTTTAAATTTATCAAAAGATGTAATATTATTTTTATAACTTTTTTCAGAAACAAATTTGTTTTTATTTATTTCTATAAAAGTATTAGGAATGTATTTAAATGAAACAATCGTATCATTATTTTTAAACATTAACCATTTTTCATCAATTATTTTATTGTTTTCTGTAAAAGATAATTTTGTAGGAAAGTTTATGATTTCATTAGATTTTGAAATTCTGTAAGTGCTTAATGATTTATTTGAACTAATTTTTTTAATTGAATAATCTCCTTTTGATTTACTTTTCAAATAATCATTGAAAAACCACTTTGAACTATTATTTTTTAGTTTAAATAACTGTTGAAAACTCACATAATTTATGTTATTAAGACTGTTTAACCTAACATATTCTTTAATAGACAAATCAACAGATTCATTTCCTAAATATTGGCTTAACATCTGGAATCCTAAGCCAGTTTTGTAAGGATTAATTATTTTTTGATTAACTCTTGTTAAAGAATCCAAAGATGTTAATACTGGTTGATTGATGTTCCTACTTGAAATAATGTTCTCAAACAATCGATATTGCTCATTAAAACTGTATTTAGAAAAAATTCTATTTTTTATAATTGACAACTCTGAGTATTTTCCAATTAATTTTAAATTTGGATAATAATTCTCTATATAATCTATCATTAAATAGGTTACAACCCCTTCATTCTCCCAATAATTTTTTCTATTATGAATTGATAAAGTTTCACTTAAGTAAGATGTTAAAATAAGCTTTAAGAAATTAAATTCAAACAAAAAGGACTCGTCAAAAGGGTTGATTATATTAGGAATATTATTAAGTCCATAAATAGGTTTTCTAGATTGATTATGTTTTGATAAAATAATTTTTTTAAATGGATAATCACCTAATTTACTTTCAACATAACTAAATGTTTTGTTTATAATTGAATCTAAATTAATGTTGGTTCCTTTTAATTTATTTAACATTAATTTATCTCCTAGCTTTAGATCCACGTAACCAATAACATTATTAATAAGAGAGTCTTGTTTAATGATATAATTATCTAAATCTGTAATTACTATATTATCTCCAATTTTATATTCTTTAAACAATGAGTTTTTCTGCATTAGAATGCTTGTGTTCATTCTGACTTCTTTTTTAGATTCAAAAATGTTACTAATATTAGTTTTGTATTTACTTAAAACGGGTAAATTAGAAATCAACACATAGTCTAAAGGATATGATATTATAAATTTAAATTCACTTGGATCTATACTTAAATCATTTAAATCTAAATTGCTTTCGGTTAACCATGTTCCATTTACAAATTTTGATACTGTTAAAAACCAGTCTCGAATATTAACATCATTTTCTTTACTTATACCATATTTAGTAAAATCACTTTCTGGAATAATTGTTTGATAATTAAAGTATAAATAAATTGATTCGCCAGGTTTTAATGTTTTATCTAAATTTATTTTTATTATATCAATATTTAATGGCAATCTTTGATAGCTTAATACTTTGTTTTCATCATTATAAATCTCATTGATAATAGTTCTTCCTCTTTGATTTTTTGTTGATCTTTGAAAGCTCAACGAATATTCTTCAGAAAGTCGTTTTCCTAATGGAGTATTTGCGTTTGAATAAGAATTCGCCCAATCGTTTATAAAAATCTCATTCAGGTTTATTCCAGTATTGTTATTAAACTTTAATGATTGCTGTATATTGATCGATTTTTCTAGAATATTAAACTCAGCATTTATTAGATATTCGTTTTTTTGAGAATATAAAATACTTGTAAATAATAAGAGAATTATAAAACTATACCTTGTCATAAAACAATCAATTTAATAAGAAAATTAAAAATTTGGTTTTATTCTTTTTTTAAGATAAAATTTGGAGAGAATTTTTATAACATCATCTGCTTCATCGACAACAGATATTAGTTCTAACTCTTTTTCTGAAATGTATTTATGATTTACAGACAGTTCTTTTTTGATCCATTTCAAACATCCATCCCAAAATGATTTTCCTACAAGAATAATAGGGAATTTTTCGGCTTTTTTAGTCTGAATTAATGTAATTGCTTCAAAAAGTTCATCTAAAGTCCCAAAACCACCTGGCATCACTACAAATGCTTGCGCATATTTCATAAACATTACTTTTCTAACAAAAAAATAATCAAAGTCTAAAGATTTATCATCGTCTATGTATGGATTCTCAGACTGTTCAAAAGGGAGGTCTATATTTAGACCAACTGATGAGCCTAATGCTAATTTCGCTCCTTTATTAGCTGCTTCCATAATTCCAGGTCCTCCACCAGTAATAACACCAAAGCCTATTTCAACTATTTTCTCTGCTATTTCAGTCGCTAATTTATAATACTTATCATCCTTTTGGGTTCTAGCAGATCCAAATATAGAGACACAAGGCCCTATTTTACTAAGTTTCTCAAAACCATCAACAAATTCACCCATGATCTTAAAAACCGACCAAGAATCGTTTGTTTTTATTTCATTCCAACCTTTTAAATTTTTTCTATGCATTTAACTAAGTTAATTCTTTTTTCAAATACATTGCAGTGGGACTCTTTGTGTTTTTTATTAAATCTTCTGGTTTTCCTTTAAAAATAATTTCTCCACCATATTTCCCGCCATTTGGTCCAATTTCTATAACATGATCTACAGTCTTAATTACATCCATATTATGTTCTATAATAATAACTGTATTTCCTTTATCTACAAGCTTATTAATCATTTCTAATAAAACTTTTATGTCCTCAAAATGTAAACCTGTAGTTGGCTCATCTAGGATATATAAAGTGTTTCCTGTATCTTTTTTAGAAAGCTCACTAGCCAATTTAATTCTTTGAGCTTCACCTCCAGATAAAGTTGTGGATTGTTGCCCTAATGTCACATAACCTAAACCTACATCTTTTAGAGTTTGTAGTTTTCTTAAAATTTTAGGAAAATTTTCAAAAAAATCACAACCTTCATTTATTGTCATATTTAAAATATCAGAAATTGATTTCCCTTTGTATCTAATTTCAAGCGTTTCTCTATTAAACCTTTTACCTTGACAAACGTCACAATTTATATAAACATCAGGAAGGAAATTCATTTCTATTTTTCTTAAACCTGCACCTTGACAAGTTTCGCACCTTCCACCTATAACATTGAAACTAAATCTTCCTGGCTTATATCCTCTAATTAAAGATTCTTGGGTCATTGTAAATAAATTTCTAACGTCACTATATAAGCCAGTGTAAGTTGCAGGATTACTTCTAGGAGTTCTTCCAATTGGAGATTGATTAATTTCTATGACTTTATCTACATTGTCAATTCCGATAATTTTTAGATAGGGTAGAGGTTCTTTTACTCCGTTAAAAAAATAATTATTTAAAATCGGATATAACGTTTCATTGATTAAGGTGGATTTTCCGCTTCCAGAAACTCCAGTAACTCCTATCATTATTCCTAATGGAAATTCTACATTAATATTTTTTAAATTATTGCCTGTACACCCTGTTAGTTTTATTTTTTTAGAAGACGTTCTTCTTTTTTTGGGAATAGATATGTTTTTATTTCCATTTAAATACTCAGATGTGACTGTGTTATTCTTTAACATATTTGAATAAGTGCCTTGAAAAATTATTTGACCTCCATTTTTTCCTGCATAAGGACCTATGTCGATTATATAGTCAGATTTTTCCATTATTTCTTTATCGTGTTCAACAACTATAATAGAATTACCTAAATCTCTTAATTTCTTTAGAGAGTCAATTAATTTAGAATTATCTCTTTGATGTAAACCTATACTAGGTTCATCTAGTATATACAAAACTCCGACTAGTTGAGAACCTATCTGAGTAGCTAATCTAATTCTTTGAGATTCTCCACCAGAAAGAGATTTTGAAGGTCTATTTAGAGAAAGATAATCTAGCCCTACGTTTAATAGAAAGTCTAACCTTTTATTTATTTCTTTAACAATCTCTAAAGCAATTATCTGTTTCCTTTCAGATAATTTAGAATTAATTAATGAAAACCATTTTTTTAATTCAATAATATCCATTTTACTTAAATCATTAATACTTTTAGATTCAATAAAAAAGTTCCTAGACTCCTTATTAAGTCTTGAACCTAAACAAGATTTACATTCAACATTATCCATAAAACCCTTTGCCCACCTCTTTATTCTTGCACTATGATTGTCATTAAATTGATCTTCAATAAATGGTATAATTCCTTCAAAATCAATATGGTATTTTCTTGTCAACCCTAAGGTCTTAGATTCGACTGAAAAAGATTCGTTTCCTCCTTTTAAAATAACTTCTAAAGCTGTTTTAGGAATTTTATTAATAGGATCTTTTAAATCAAAACCATACTTGCTTGATATAGTTTCTAGTTGCTTAAAAATCCAATTACTTTTAAATGTTCCAATTGGAATAATTCCTCCAGCATAAATAGAAACACTAAAATCTGGAATAACTGCTTTTAAATTGATGGTATTAATATTTCCTAAACCATTACATTTTTTACACATTCCTCTTGGAGAATTAAATGAAAATGAATTAGGTTCAGGTTTTTCATATGAAACACCAGTAGTGGGACAAACTAAGTTTTTACTTAAATATCTTATATTTTGATCATCTTCATTAATAATTATTAATGAGTTTTGACCATGATACATAGATGTAATTATACTGTCTTTTAATCTTTTTAAAGAGTGTTCATCATTTTTAACTTGAATTCTATCAATAACAATCTCAATATCATGAATCTTATAACGATCCAACTTCATATTAGATCTTAATTCAGTGATTTCCCCATCTATTCTTACTTTTAGAAAACCTTGTTTTTGAATAGATGAAAACAACTCTCTGTAGTGCCCTTTTCTACCCTTTATTACTGGAGAGAGCATGGTTATTTTTTTATTTAAATAGTTTTCTAAAATTAAATTAATAATCTCTTCATCACTATAACTAACCATTTTTTCATTAGTATTATAACTATAGGCATCTGCGACTCTTGAATAAAACAACCTAAGATAGTCATACAACTCTGTAATAGTACCTACAGTTGATCTTGGGTTTTTTGATGTAGTTTTTTGTTCTATAGCAATAACTGGAGACAGACCATCAATTTTATCTACATCTGGTCTTTCTAATCCCCCTATAAATTGTCTTGCATAAGCTGAGAAAGTTTCAATATATCTACGTTGACCCTCAGCATATATAGTATCAAAAGCTAGTGATGATTTTCCACTGCCAGAAAGACCAGTTATTACAACAAGCTTATTTCTTGGAATATCAATATCTATATTTTTAAGATTGTGAACTCGAGCTCCATTTACAGAAATTACATCCTTCATTTGTTAAAAAATCAAGGTTGCAAATTACGATATTTAATACAAATTATCTTGTGAATTCAATTTTAAAAACCAATAGCTATATCATCTCCTCTCTTGTCAGCGCCACCTTCAAGTTTACTAGATTCATTAACCAAAATACAGTCCATTCTGCCTATAGAAGATCTTTCATTAAATTTATGACCCATATTTATTAAATCTTCTTTAATGTCATTTTTAATAGTATTTTTCTCAATAACTATAACATCTGGTGACCATTGATGATGAAACTTTTTCGAATCTACAGCTTCTTGTATATTCATATTAAAATCTATTACATTTAGAATAGTTTGAAATACTGAAGTAATTATAGTAGATCCACCAGGTGTGCCTAAAACCATAAATAATTCATTCTCTTTTTCAATAATTGTTGGAGTCATTGATGAAAGCATTCTTTTATTCCCTTCAATTGCGTTAGCTTCTCCGCCAGTTAAACCAAACATATTAGGGAAACCAGGCTTAATAGAGAAATCATCCATCTCATTATTAAGTAAAAAACCAGCCCCATCGACTACAACTTTAGATCCATAAGAGCCGTTGATAGTAGTTGTAATAGATACTGCATTTCCAAATTTATCAACTATAGAGAAATGTGTAGTTTCTTCTGTTTCATTCATTGTAATTTGACCTTCTTTTATTTCTGAAGATGGTGTCTTTATATTTAAATCAATAGTACTGAACTTGTTTTGTAAGTATTGATCACTAATTAAAATATTGGATGGAACTTCAAAAAAGTCAGGATCACCTAAATAAGTTACTCTATCAGCATAAACTCTACTTTCAATTTCACTTATCAAATGAATATAATCCTTAGAATTATGTTCATATTTATAAACATTTAATTTATCAGCTCCATCTAACATTTGAACTAATGCTATACCACCACTAGATGGAGGTCCCATTGAAATAATTTTATGATTTTTATAATTGCCTATTATTGGTTCTCTCCATATAGAATTATAATTATCTAAATCTTCTAAAGTAAATATTCCATTACCTTGATTCATTTCATTTAACAATAATTGTGCAGTTTCACCAGAATAAAAGCCAGCTCTTTTATCGTTTTTAATTCTTTCTAAAGTTTTATACAAGTTATTTTGTACTAATAAATCATTTTCTTTCCAGTCATTTTTATTAATTAATGAAATACTGCTATCATTTAATTTGAGAAACGATTCTTTTACACTATTTAAGCTTATTGCTTGGTTTTTAGTTAATTTGAATCCATTTTTAGAAAGCTTTATAGAGGGTTCTAAAAGTTTTTTCCAGTCTAGTGATCCAAACTTTTCATGTAGTTTAACCATTCCATCCACAGACCCAGGTATGCCTGAAGCAAGATGTCCGAATTTACTTTTTTCAATATAAACTTCATTATTATCATTTAAGTACATGTTTCTAGTTGCTTTACTGGGTGCTTTTTCTCTAAAATCTAAACTTCCCACACTACCATCATTTAACCTATATACTACAAAACCTCCACCTCCAATATTACCAGCGCTAGGGTAAACAACTGAAAGTGCAAATTGAACCCCAATAGCAGCATCAAATGCATTTCCTCCATTTTTTAAAATATCTATACCGATTTGAGATGCTAACGAATTAGCTGAAACTACCATGCCATTTTTGTAACCTTCTTTAGAATCCTTATTTGAACAATGAATAAAAAACAAACAACTGAATAATAAAAACAACTGAAACTTTAATTTCATAAATATAATTTTTATAAAAGTAAGTCAAAAAAGTTATTCAAATTGTATATTTGAACTCTATGACATTAATTAAATCTATTTCAGGAATTAGGGGAACAATAGGAGGTAAGGTAAGTGAGAATTTAACTCCAATTGACGCGGTAAAGTTTGGATGTGCTTATGGAATCTGGCTCAAAAAAAATTCTAATAAGGATAAGTTAAAAGTAGTTATAGGAAGAGATGCTAGAATTTCTGGAAAAATGATACAAAGTTTTGTTCAAAATTCTTTAATTTCTTTAGGAATTGATGTTTGCGATTTAGGACTTTCCACTACACCTACAGTTGAATTAATGGTTACAAAGTTAAATGCTGATGGTGGAATTATTATTACTGCAAGTCATAATCCCTCTGAGTGGAATGCCTTAAAATTATTAGATAATAATGGTGAGTTTTTAAATGCTAATGCTGGGAATGAAATTGTTTCAATCTCAGAAAATGATAATTATGATTTTTCTGACGTTTACAGTTTAGGAGTTATAAATAAAGTTCATGACACCATGCAGACTCATATAGATTCTGTTTTAAATCTTAAACTTGTTAATACTGATGGTATAAAAGAATCTAAATTAAAAGTTGTAGTTGATGGAGTTAATTCAACTGGAGGAATCATAGTACCTCTTCTTTTAAAACAATTAAACATTGAATTCGAAACAATTCACTGTGAGCCTACAGGTCATTTTGCACATAATCCAGAACCACTTAAAAAAAACCTTTTAGACCTTTCTAATAAGGTAGTTGAGCTCGAAGCTGATTTAGGAATTGCTGTTGATCCAGATGTTGATAGATTGGTTTTTATTTGTGAAGATGGAGATATTTTTGGAGAAGAAAACACACTAGTGGCTTGTTCAGACTATGTTTTAAGTAAAACACCTGGGATGACAGTTTCCAATCTTTCGTCAACAAGAGCACTAAGAGACATTACTGAAATACATGGTCAATCCTATTTTGCAAGTGCTGTTGGAGAGGTTAATGTTGTAAATAAAATGAAGGAATGCAATGCTGTAATAGGCGGGGAGGGTAATGGAGGAGTTATTTATCCTGAAAGTCACTACGGAAGAGATTCAATTGTTGGGATTGGCTTATTTCTATCTCTACTAATTGAAAAGAACATGAAAGTAAGTGAGTTATTATCTACTTACCCAAAATACTACATGGTTAAAGAAAAAATAAACCTTTCTAAGGGAATTGATGTAAATAATATTTTAAAGAGTCTTGCAAGCAAATATTCAAATGAAAACATTAACGAAATTGATGGTTTGAAAATTGATTTTAAAGATAGTTGGGTTCATTTAAGAAAATCAAATACTGAACCTATAATAAGAATATACAGTGAAGCAATGACAGAAGATGTGGCTAATAAGTTAGTTAATCAGATAAAAAATGACATTAAGGAATTAAGTTAGTTATTCTTTTGGAGCTTTATTCATGTGTTTAAACCTGTTGTGAGTCCAAAAATAGTATTCAGGATTTTCTCTAATTTGTTTTTCAACCCTATCAATATACATGTCAGTTATTTCAAAATCTTTATGCTTTCTTGGAAACTCTGAAAGCATTTCAACTACTACTTTATAATATCCTCTTTTGATTTTTACCATTTTAGCAAACAGTACAGGAATATTATGTTCTTTAGCAATCCTCTCAGATCCAGTAAAAATAGGTACTTTAACCCCTAAAAAACTCTTCCAATAAGTAAAGGATCTTATTTGAGCAGATTGATCTGCTACCATTCCATAAACAAATAACTTCTCTTCTTTTATTTGTGTAGTTATGTAATTAGTGGCTTCATATCTTGAAATTAACCTAGATCCATGTTTAAGTCTTATTTTTCTAACAAGAGTGTCTAAGTGTTTATTAGAAAGGGGGGTATATATAGCAAAAGGAAGATGAGGGACATGGTAATTAATAGACATAAACCATTCGTAGCCACCGTGATGAGAAGCCATAAGCATCACATTTTTTTTATTTTTGGCTAAGTTTTCTATTAAATGAGAGTTCTCTAAGTAAAATCGTTTTTTAATTTCTTCTTTTGAAATACCATAGAATTTAAACATTTCAAAAAACACATCAGTTATGTGCCTATAAAACTCTTGTTCTATTCTAATTAAATCTTTTTTAGAACTAGAAACCTTTGAAGTTTCTAAATTAAATCTTACAACTTTTCTTCTGTACCTAACTATATAATAAAGAAAGTAAAAAGTAATATCTGAAAAGAAATATAAAACTCTAAATGGAAGGTGTGATATTACTAATATAACAGGGTAAAGTAAAATATATGTTACAAATTTCATCTTTGTAAAGATATTTAATTATTAATAATCCGCTTTTAATTAATTAAACTTTATTATTATCAAAAAATTATAGTTTTTATTGTAGGTTTTCATTTTAACAACTTATATTTAAAAAAAATAAAAATATCAACTATTTAATAATATTAATCACTTGCCTTGTTTCTTATAAAGGCTTTAAGGATCAATCTTTTTTTGAAAAATATAAATTTCAAATAAGTTCAATTAATCTTGGTGACAAAGTTAGAATGTGGAGTTCTGGATTTTTACATGTTGATTTTTCACACTTAGCACTTAACCTATTTACCTTGTATGTATTTTCAGATGTGGTTCTTGGAAATGTAGGTTCGCTTTACTATGTTATAATTTATTTTAGTAGTTTATATTTCGGAAACTATTTTGCCTTAAAATTTCATAAAAACGAACCTTATTATTCAGCCGTAGGAGCAAGTGGTGCAGTGACTGGAATAGTATATTCCTCAATTTTACTATATCCACAAATGAAATTAGCACTTATCTTTTTACCTATTCCTTTACCTGCTTACGTATTTGGAATTGGGTATTTACTTTATAGTATTTATGGAATGCAAAAAAGCTTAGGAAATGTTGGACATACTGCTCACTTTGGAGGAGCAATCGCTGGATTACTTATAACTCTCTTAATTAATCCTTCAATATTAATAAACGACACCTGGATTGTAGTGCTACTAATAAGTCCAATTTTGATTTTCATAAGCTATAAAAAAAATCTTTTCAAAACTTAAAGAGACAACTGTTTTAAGATAAGATTATCTAATTCATCTCCCTTTATATTCATACCAATCACTCTTTTTTTTTCATCTAAAATAAAAGTAGTTGGCATCTGTCTGACGTTATATAATTTAGCTATTGGTTCTCCCCAAAACTTTAAATTTGATATATGAATCCAGTCATCTAAGTTGTCTGATTCTATTGCTGAATTCCATTTTTCATCTTCTCTATCAAGAGAAATACCAACAACTTGAAATTGATCTGTATTATATTTCGTATTAAGGTATACTAAAAATGGGTTTTCTACTCTACAAGGGGCGCACCAAGAAGCCCAAAAATCTATCATAATTACTTTAGATTTAATATCATCCAATGCAATTATATTTCCATCTAAGCCAGGGCCACTAAATTTAGGTGCTAATGATCCAATAGTAGGAGATTCTTTAAATGACTCTTTAATTAATTCAATATTCTTTTTAGTTTCTATAGAAGACTTAGTTTTTTTAATTATTTCTGTAAAACTATTATACAATTCTTCTGCATCCTCAATTTTAATTTCTTGTTGCATTACCATCCTTTGAAGTATAAGGGTAGATAAATAAGAATCATTATTGACTTTAATAAAATTCAAATCATAATCAGTTAATTTTCTTTTCATTGATTCAAATTGATCATTTAAATCATCAACAACCATTGAATCCATCTCTACATTAGCACTTCTAATTTCAAATTGAATTTTACTTAGTTCAGTATATAAATCAGTGGTTTCGTTCATGTACTTTGCAAAATCTAAGTTTGATTTAGTTCCTGAAATTTTAGATGTTCTAACACTATCCTTGTAAATTTTAACTGTTATTTTTCCTGGTTCTAATATTACAGGAAGATTTTCCCTTTGTTTATCAAAAACGATATAGTGCATTTCAGGAATAGCTATAGAGTCTGAAAATGAAAATTTACCTTCAACCACATTTGTAGAGTCAATGGCCATAGGACTATTATCATCTCCAATTTTTATTAGAAAAACTTTTAAATCATTTTCATGATCTGTAGTGGCATCTAAAGTGAATGTAGTCGTATTAGAGCAGCCGAAAAAAAAGAATGATAATAAAGAGAATAGCAGAAGTTTTTTCATGAAATTATTAATAAATTAATTTTTGCAAATATATAATATTTTTAATTGTTTAGTTTTACAAAATGAACTTTAAGAGTAGATTGATTAATGACTTAAAAGCCATTACGGGCGATCAACATATACTTACCGCAAAATGGAGTAAACAACAGTATAGTAAAGGATGGAGATATGGAGAAGGAGAGGCGTTAGCAGTTGCTAAACCAGGAGCATTACTTGAAATCTGGCAGATTCTACAAATTTGTGTCAAAGCAGATATTATTGTTATAATGCAAGCTGCTAACACTGGTTTAACTGGTGGATCTACACCTGATGGTAACGATTATGATCGTCCTATTGTGATTATAAGTACTATGCGAATAAATGAGATACAAATTATAAATGAAGGGAAACAAATTATAGGATTTTCAGGAAGTACATTATTTGGACTTGAAAACAAATTAGCTCCCTATGGAATGGAGCCGCATTCAGTTATTGGCTCGTCTTGTATAGGTGCTTCAATTGTTGGAGGTGTCTGTAATAATTCAGGTGGAGCACTGGTTAAAAGAGGACCAGCTTATACAGAACTTTCAATTTATGCAAAAATTAACTTAGAAGGAGAACTAGTACTAGTAAATGACTTAGGCATTGAACTTGGAGAAACTCCAGAAGAAGTTTTAAACAATTTACAAAACCATAATTACACAAAAGAACAAATAAAATTTTCTAATAAACTTGCTTCTGACAACCAATACCAAGAGCGTGTAAGAGATGTTAATGCCAGTACACCAGCCCGTTATAATGCAGACGCTAGGCGTTTATATGGAGCTTCAGGATGTGCAGGAAAAATTGCTGTTTTTGCTGTACGTTTAGACACTTATCCAATACCAAAACGTCAACAAGTATTTTATGTAGGCACCAATAGTTCTTATGTGCTTGGTAAAATTCGTAGAGATATATTATCTAAGTTTCAAAACCTTCCTAAATCAGGTGAATATTTACATAGGGACTGTTATGATGCCGCTAAAAAATACAGTAAGGATACCTTTGTAGCGATTGATAAAATGGGACCTAGTTTTATACCAAAATTATTTGAAATGAAACGAAAAGTAGATCGTCTTTCTGATAAATTTAAATTTCTTCCAAGTAAGTTTTCAGATAAATTAATGCAGTTTTTAAGTAATTTTTGGCCTAATCATCTTCCTAAAAGAATGGAAGAATACAGAAATAAATATGAGCACCACTGGGTAATTGAAATGTCAGATGATGGAGTCGATGAGGCAAATACTTACTTTGAAAGCTTCTTTAAAGAAAATGAAGGAAACTTTTTTAAATGCACTAAAAAAGAAGCTGAAAAAGCAATTCTGCATCGATTTGTTGCTGCAAGTGCAGTAGGTCGTTATCATGCTTTAAATGAAAAAAAATCTGGAGCTATGATGTCTATGGATATTGCCTTTCCTAGAAATGAAAAAGACTGGTTTGAAAAACTACCCTCAGAGATTGATGATTTATTAGAAATGAAGCTTTATTATGGTCACTTATTTTGTCATGTACTTCATCAAAATTACATTGTTAAAAAAGGGGTAGATGCTGATTTACTCAAGCAGAAATTATTAAAAACATATGACGCTAGAGGTGCTGAGTATCCAGCGGAACACAATGTTGGTCATGAGTATTTTGCAAAACCCTCGTTATCAAATTTTTATAAAAAATTAGACCCAACTAATGGTTTTAATCCCGGAATCGGACGTACTAGTAAACGTAAATATTGGAAATAGAACACACTTGATCCAAATAGAATTTTGAACCCTGTTAAGATTTTTTAATGATCTATAACAAGTTTTTCTATAAGAAATATTAGACCTATTTTTGTTTAAATTTTTAAAATGGCAGGAAATACTTTTGGAAACATTTTTAAGCTAACAACTTTTGGAGAATCTCATGGTCCTGCACTTGGAGGAGTAATTGATGGATGCCCATCAGGACTGACAATAGATTTCGATTCTATTGAATCAGAAATGAATAGAAGGAAACCAGGTCAATCTGCTATCGTTACTCAGAGAAAAGAACCTGATAGTGTGACTTTTTATTCAGGAATTTTTGAAGGTAAAACAACTGGTACACCAATTGGCTTTTTAATACATAATACAGATCAGAAGTCAAAAGACTACTCTCATATTAAAGATTCCTATAGGCCATCTCATGCTGACTATGTATATGATAAAAAATATGGTCATAGAGATTATAGAGGAGGAGGAAGAAGTTCCGCTAGAGAAACTGCCTGTAGAGTAGTTGCAGGAGCCATTGCAAAACAAATCTTATCAGATATTAAAATAACTGCTTTTGTTTCTTCAGTGGGCGACATTAAAATTGATAAACATTACAGTAAATTAGATTTTTCAGAAATCGAAAAAAATCCAGTTAGATGTGCTGACCCAAATACAGCAGCATCTATGGAAAAGTTAATTAAAGAGATAAGAAAAGAAGGAGATACTGTCGGAGGTGTAGTAAGTTGTGTTATAGAAAACACGCCTATTGGGCTAGGTGAGCCAGTATTTGATAAACTACATGCTGATCTTGGAAAAGCTATGCTTTCAATTAATGCTGTAAAAGGATTTGAATTTGGCAGTGGGTTTGAAGGAACGAAATTAAAAGGAAGTCAACATAATGATTCCTTTAAAGCTGATGGTAAAACAAAAACAAATAATTCTGGCGGAATTCAAGGTGGAATCAGTAACGGGATGGATATTTATTTTAATGTAGGTTTCAAACCAGTTGCAACTATTATGAAAGCTCAACAAACGATTGATTCTAAAAACAATGTGGTTGAGATGAAAGGAAAAGGTCGTCATGACCCATGTGTTGTTCCAAGAGCAGTTCCTATTGTAGAAGCAATGGCTGCTTTAGTTCTAGTAGACTTTTATTTAATAAACCGTACAATCAAACTTTAATGAAAAAATTAGCCCTGCACTGGCAAATTATTCTAGGAATGTTCTTAGGTGTAATTTTCGCTTTAATACTAACAAATATAGAAGGAGGGAAGCTCTTTATTTCTAATTGGATCAAACCTTTTGGAACCATATTCATTAATTCATTAAAACTTATAGCTGTTCCTTTAATACTTGCATCTTTAATTAAGGGAGTTTCTGACTTGAAGGACTTGTCAAAACTTTCGTCAATGGGGGGAAGAACTATATTTATATACTTGTGTACTACCTTAATGGCAGTTATAATAGGACTAGTTAGTGTTAATATTGTAAACCCTGGTAATTCTATTTCTGATCAAACAAGAGAAGAACTTCTTATAGCTTATTCTGACAATGCAGATGATAAAATATCAGCTGCTAATAATCAGAAAAATGCAGGACCACTTCAACCCTTAATTGATTTGGTTCCTTCAAATATAGTTAGTGCAACTGGTGACAACAGAAACATGCTACAGGTTATATTTTTTGCTATTCTTTTTGGAATAGCGATGATTTTAATTCCCAGAAAAAAATCCAAACCAGTAAAGAAATTCTTTGATTCTTTTAACGAAGTAATTCTTAAAATTATTGATTTAATTATGCTTGCTGCGCCCTATGGTGTCTTCGCCCTTCTGGCTGCTTTAGTAGTAGAAGCACCAAGTTTAGATCTATTTAAAGCATTAGGGCTATATGGACTGACTGTATTATTTGGGCTTTTAATGATGATCTGTATTTACATATTGCTGGTCAAAGTTTTAACTGGAAAAAGTCCTTCTTATTTTCTTAAAGGAATCTCACCCGCTCAACTTTTAGCTTTTTCAACTAGCTCAAGTGCCGCAACTCTTCCAGTAACAATGGAAAGAGTTCAAGATCATTTAGATGTGGATGAAGAGGTGAGTAGTTTTGTTCTTCCAATTGGAGCAACAATAAACATGGATGGAACTAGCTTATATCAAGCGGTAGCAGCTGTGTTTATAGCTCAAGCTTTTGGAATGGACCTAAGTTTATACGCACAACTAGGAATCGTTACTACTGCTACTTTAGCATCCATAGGTTCAGCAGCCGTTCCTGGTGCTGGAATGGTAATGCTTGTTATTGTTCTTGCACAAGCTGGAATACCTGAAGCGGGCCTTGCTTTAATTTTTGCTATTGACAGACCATTGGATATGTGTAGGACCGTTGTGAATGTTACTGGAGATGCAACAGTATCGATGCTTGTAAATAAATATAGAAAGAAGTAGTTAAAATTATTATGGAGTGAACAGTAGTTACTCTATTGTCTATTATTTTAAAGCTGATTAGAGTTTAGTCAATAAACTGTCCCGGTTTATTGAATTTAGAAATATCACATTGTTCAAGTTTTCCAAAAAGTTTGTATCTGTTTTTGGCTATTTTTTTATAAATAAAGTCACTAAAAGAAGTAGGTAATAAATCAAAAACAAGAAACACCCTCCAAAACCCACCAATTGATTTAATTATTTTAAAGACTGCGGTTGATTTAGTATAAACTTGATCGTTTATTCTAAATATTACTGTATCTAATTCTTCTGTATTAAACTTTAAATCATTTAATAATTTTTGACCTGAAGGACCTTGTAAAGAAGAGAATTTAAGAATTCCTTTAGAATCAATTTTTACTATAAGATTCACAAAAAAATCACACAAACCACAAATGCCATCATAATAAACAACAAATTCATTTTTTTCTATCATTTGACGTATTCTAAACGGTTTAAATCTACTTTAGTGATGAAAGTTCCATAATTGACTGTGGCATTGTTTTTTTCAATTTTATCTATTGTACCAACTGATGTACTATCTTCTAACCTAACTTTGTCTCCTAATTTAAGTTCAACCAAAACTTTCTTTTTATTTAAAACTTTTGATTTATTTGTTTTCTTTTCCTTTCTAATAACTAATAACTCATTGTTTAATACTTCTTGAGTATTTTTATTTTTATCTAATTTAGTATTAGAAAAATTAGTTTTTTTTCTTTTAGAGTTTAAAGTGTCCACTAGTTTTAATACTTCTGAAACTAGGTTTCTTTTTTTATTATTATCAAAATATCGTTGAGCAATTTCATTTAATTTATTTCCAGCTACAATCATTCTCTGATTACTATCAAACAATTCTTGATAATTAATAAGCTTTGACTTTATTTTATTATTTGTAATATCTAGTTTTTCATTTTCTTTTCTAAACTTAATTTCTTCATCTTTTAAAGAACTTCTTGTTTTATCAAGTTCTAATCTCTGTTTCTGCAATTTCGCAATAGTAGCATCAAACCTAACTTTTCCTCTTTCAATCTTTTTCTTTGCTCTGTTTATTATACTATACGGGATACCATTTTTTTGAGCAACTTCAAAAGTGAATGAACTTCCCGCTTGACCTACTATCAAATTAAAAGTAGGTTCGAGTGTTTTATCATTAAACTGCATATTTGCATTTGACATATTTGGAAGCTCATCTGCTAACAATTTTAAGTTAGAATAGTGAGTAGTGATTACCCCAAAACTTTTTCTTTCATAAAAAACTTCAAGAAAAATTTCTGCTAACGCACCTCCTAATTCTGGATCTGAACCTGTACCAAACTCATCAATTAAAAAAAGAGTCTCTGAATTACATTTTCTAAGAAAATTATTCATGTTTTTCAATCTATAACTATAAGTACTTAATTGATTTTCTATAGACTGATTATCACCAATATCTGAAACTATATTTTGAAAAACTGACATATAACTCTGTTGGTGAACAGGAATCAAAATACCAGATTGAATCATTAATTGAAGTAATCCTATTGTTTTAAGAGTAATACTTTTACCACCAGCATTAGGGCCTGAGATAACTATAATTCTATTGCCTTTATTTAATTCTATGGTTTGGGGATAAGTTTTTATACCTAAACTTTTATTATTAGAATAGAGTAGGGGGTGAAAAGCATTTTTAAGAAATATAACTTTATCTCTAGAAAGATTTGGCTTAATGCCATTTATTTCATTTGCATACTTAGCTTTAGAATAGATCACATCGATTTTAGCTAAATAACTTTGGTAATTTTTAAGTAAAGATATATAGGGTCTTAAAAAACTAGTCAACTCTTTCAGAATTCTTTTAATCTCTTGATCTTCATCATATAAAAAATCTTGTAACTTTCTGCTTTGCACAAGAGTCTCTTGTGGTTCTATATAAACTATAATGCCAGTTTTAGAGCTTCCCATCATTTGACCCTTAACTTTACGCCTGTACATAGCTTTAACTGCTAAAACACGTCTATTATCAATAGTAGACTCTTTAATCTCATCTAAATAACCAGAAGCGTTATAAGAATTAAGAGCAGTTGAGAAAGATTGTCTGATTTTTGATTTAGTAGTATTAATTCCTTTTCTAATTTCTAGTAAATCTATAGAAGCGTTATCTTTGATAAAACCGAATTTATCAATTACAGAATTTATTTCCGTTATTATATTTTTTTCAACTTCTAAGAATTCAACTAATAAAAAAATATTTTTATAATACTCTTTGGATTTTTTTAAAAATTTAATGTGAGATATTGTAAGTTCTACAACAACTTTAATTTTTCTAAATGATTCAATATCTAGTTGACTGTTTTCTATTTCTATAATTTTTAAATCTTTAGAAATACTTTCAAAACCATGATTAGGAAAATTATTATCATTGTCTAAGGCAGATAAATACTCAGAAACTAAATTTAATGAAAAATCAATATTTTTAAATTCATATTGAGGATCTAAGTCATTTAATAGTTCCTTTCCTAATGAGGTCACGCAATATTTTGAAATTGCTTCAACAACAAGATTGAATTCTAAATCCTCTAAAGTTTTCTTGGGAATTGGCAAAGTAATTATTTATATTTTATATTGTAAAAATAGTCAAATTCATTGAAGTTAAATATCGAAAAAAGTTGGTTAAATTTATTAGACATTGAGTTTAATCAAAAATATTTTTTAAATCTTACAGATTTTGTTAAAAAACAATACAAAGCTACAGATTGTTTTCCTAAAGAAAATCAAATTTTTGCAGCTTTTAACAAGTGCACTTTTAACGATATAAAAGTTGTTATAATTGGGCAAGACCCATATCATGGGATTGAGCAAGCAAATGGGCTTTGTTTTTCTGTAAATTCAGTAATTAAAAACCCACCTTCACTAATAAATATTTTTAAAGAAATTAATTCAAGTTTTGATATTAGGTCAGAAAGTGATCTTTCAGATTGGGCTAATCAAGGTGTTTTACTATTAAATTCTATTTTAACAGTTGAAAAAGGATCACCAGGAAGTCACGCAAAAAAAGGGTGGGAAGAGTTTACAGAAAGTGTAATCAAACTAATCTCAACAAAAAAACAAAACATTGTTTTTATGCTATGGGGCGGTTATGCTAAAAAGAAAGAATATTTAATAGACCCTAGTAAACACTTAATACTTAAATCTGGTCACCCTTCTCCAATGAGCGCTAACAGAGGATATTGGTTTGGTAACAAACACTTTTCAAAGTGTAATGATTATTTGAAAGAAAATGGAATAAAGAATATTTGCTGGAGTTAATTAAAAATTTAATACTTTTAATTTAAATATATTATGTCATGATAATAACAACAACAGAGACCTTGCCTAATAAAACAATTACTAAAAGTTTAGGAATAGCACGAGGATCTACGGTAAGAGCTAGAAATGTTGGTAGAGATATTTTTGCCTCTTTTAAAAAATTAGTAGGAGGAGAGATAGAAGAATACACTAAGCTTCAAGCTGATTCTAGAGAACAAGCACTTTCTAGAATGATTAGTGATGCTGAAAAACTAGGAGCTAATGCAATAGTCAATGTTAGGTTTATGACATCAGTAATCACTCAAGGAGCTTCAGAAGTTTTAGCCTACGGCACAGCAGTTAAAACAAATTAAAAATGAATTATAACACTATTTTTTTTGGCATTGCTTTAGTTATTTTAATAGCAGTAGTTATTAATAGAATATCTAAATCCAAAGATGAGAATTTCAAAAAGAGAGATAATTAATCACATCCTATTTGGAATGTTTTTGTAAAATTTCACTATCTTACCAAAAATTTATAAATGAAAAAATACTTTCAATTTTCTGAAACGATAGATGGAACGACCTATTTTTTACGGTGCTTGTTTTCTATAGTTTTATCAATTCCTTTTATTATAACAATAATTGCCTTTATGGGAGTTTTTGCTGTAGAATACGCTGAAATAGATTTAGAAAACCCTGAATCTTTTGATCAACAAGCTTTTCAAGAAAAAATAGAATCTAATCCAGAAGATTTCTTACAAGCAATGAAAGATACATTTACTCCATTTTGGATAATATCATTAATAATATCCTTAATTCCTGCTATATGGTTTCAAATAGTCTCTTATTACAAGAGATTGTCTGCATTATTCTCAGAATCTAGAGATAAGATTTTTATTGGTTTAATAGCTTTCGAAATCTTAGCAGATTACTATGTTTTTGAATATGGATGGGGAAGTGAAAGTTTAATAGGAAGTATTTTTATGATTTCTACTTTAATAATCTTTATTTATATGATCTTTAAAGATTCTGGAATTGAGGAACATGAGGGTTAACCGCCTATTCTTTTAACTGAGTGACCTAATTCAATTAATATAGAGGATATTTTATCTCTATGTTCACCTTGAATTATTATTTCACTATCCTTAACTGACCCACCAACTCCGCATTTATTCTTTAAGAGTTTTGCTAATTCTTTAATCTTATCTTTAGATTCTTTAAAACCTTTTAATACGGTTACTGGTTTACCTGCCCTTCCTTTTTTACTATAATGTGCCTCTAAAAACTGCTTAGGTTCTTTTTTGATTTCATTAGATGAAGGTTTAGATACAGAAAGCTCTTGAGGGTTTATTAACGATTTTAAATCAGAAAGTGAAGATGATTTTTTCATTCTTTTTTCATTACTCCTATATCAATCAGCCTATTAATTAAAAAATCATGAGCTGAAGTATCTTTATAGTTTTTAGGGTTTTCTTTATCTATACAATTGCCAAGTACATTTAGTTTCATTGTCCCTACAGGATGTAAAAAAAACGGTATTGAATACCTTGATTTACTCCAGTATTCTTTCGGAGGATTCACAACTCTATGGATAGTAGATTTTAACTTGTTATTTGTATATCTAGATAACATATCTCCTACGTTAACTACTATTTCATCTTCTTCAGCAATTGCATCAATCCATTCACCTTTATTGCTCTTTACTTGTAAACCTTTTCCATGAGCACCCATTAATAAAGTAATTAGATTAATATCTCCGTGAGCAGCTGCTCTAACTGCTTCATTAGGTTCTTTTTTAATTGGGGGGTAGTGTATTGGTCTAAGTATGCTATTTCCTTTAATAACATATTTATCAAAATGATCTTCTTCAAGCTCTAAAAACAAAGCAATTGCTCTTAGCACATATAATCCCGTTTTTTCAAGAGCTTTATAAGTAGATTTTCCTACAGAATTGAATTCAGGAACTTCTTTTACATATGGATTTTTGGGATATTTATATTCTTTATCGGATTCATCAATGTATTGACCAAAATGCCAAAATTCCTTTAAATCACCTTCTTTTTTACCCTTAGCATGTTCCTTTCCAAATGAAGTATATCCTCTTTGACCTTCAAATCCATCAAACTCATAATTATTCTTAATTTCAGAAGGTAAATCAAAAAATGTTTTTATTTGAGTGTATAAATCATCTACATTTTCTTTTGATAAAAAGTGACCTTTTAAAGAAAGAAAACCAATTTCTTGATAAGCCTTCCCCACTTTTTTTACAAACACATCTTTCAATTCTTTATCATTAGATAAGAAATCTGATAAATCGACAGATGGTATGTTACTCATATCTAAATAAAATCATTAAGGTTAGTGAATTCAAGGCCAAAAGCATCTGCTACAGCTTTATAAACAATCTTTCCGTTTATAATATTAAGACCAAGTTTTAATGAATCATCTTCAAGACATGCTTTTTTCCATCCTTTATTTGCAATTGACAAACCTCTACTTATAGTAGCATTAGTTAAAGCCTCAGTAGAAGTTACTGGAACTGCTCCAGGCATATTAGCAACACTATAATGTAAAATATCATCAATGATGTAAGTAGGATTTTCATGAGTAGTAGGGTGGGTGGTTTCAAAACAACCTCCTTGATCAACAGCTACATCTACTAAAACTGTACCAGGCTGTAAATCTTTAAGCATATCTCTTGTAATTAAATTTGGAGCTTTAGCTCCAGGAATTAATACCGCACCAATAACAAGGTGAGCATTTTTTATAGCCTGTGATATATTATAAAGGCTTGAAAACTGAGTATTAACATTGCTTGGCATAGTATCATCTAGATATCTTAATCTATCTAAACTAATATCGAATATTGTGACATTAGCACCTAAACCAGCAGCCATTTTAGCAGCCTGACTTCCAACAACTCCACCACCTAAAACAATGACATTTGCAGGTTTTACTCCAGGAACTCCACCTAATAAAATTCCATAACCATTTTGAGGCTTTTCTAAATATTTAGCCCCTTGTTGTGTTGCCATTCTTCCAGCAACTTCAGACATTGGTGTTAATAAAGGAAGTGTTAAATCGTTGTTTTGTACAGTTTCATATGCAATACAAATACTCTTACTTGAAATCATAGCTTTAGTAAGTTCTTCTGAAGATGCAAAGTGAAAATATGTATAAATAATCTGATTTTCTTTTATTAAACTATATTCTAGCTTTAAAGGTTCTTTGACCTTAACTATCATTTCGGAAATAGAATAAACTTCTTCAATAGTAGCACAAATTTTAGCTCCTAAAGCAGCATAATCCTTGTCAGAATAGCCGCTTCCTAATCCTGCTTCTTTTTGTACGTAAACTTGATGACCTTTATCTATAAAAGAACTTACTCCGGATGGAGTCATTCCTACTCTAAACTCATTGTTTTTTATTTCTTTTGGGATACCTACTATCATTGCTTAAAATTAATAACTAATGCATAGTTAATTACAATTTTTTAAATTACAAAACACTTTATAATCAAAGTGTTAAAATTATTCAAACAAACTAATATCGATACTAGGAAAAAGTTTGGAAGCATTTTTATAATACAGTTTTTTAAGAACTTCATCAGGAAGATTTAGACCATACATTTTCCAAAGACCATGTCTTTTTCTGTAATAATCAAAATATTCATCTTTTGATTCGAGGACTCTAAAATAAACATCAAATTCAGACTTTTTATATGTGTCTTTACCAAACATAATTCTATCCTGATAATCTATAAAAAATTGTCTTGCTCTTCTTGGTTGTCTTCCTAATTCTCCGATAACTGCTCCAATTTCAGTGTAAACATTTGGCAAACTATCTAAATGTTTTTCTAATTCATCAAGGTTATTAGCCATCCAACCCATATGAGCATTAATAAAAGTAGTATTAGGATGATTTTTAAACATATTATGCTGCTCTTTCATAACAGTATTAAATGAAGGATATTTATCTGATGGTCTGAAGCTACCCGGTTTTTGTCTTGCATGCAACCATCTTTCATTAAACTTATCAATTGGATCAAAGAAAGGGGAGGGCTCTCCGGAATGAATTAACACAGGAATATTCAACTCACCACAAGTATTCCATATTGGGGACAATCTTGGATCATCAACTTTAACTCTGTTTCCTTTAGAGTCTTTTAGATTTAGTCCTAAGTTTTTATAAATTTTTAATCCGATAGCACCTTGTTTAACAGCATTTTTCAAGATATTGATTGATGATTGAGCAAAATCTTCATCATCAATTTTATTTAAATCAAGGTTAACAAATATTCCAAATCTTTTAGGAAAATTCTCTTTAACATTATCTAATGATTTAAAAAGATTTAAATCCATTAAAGATTGATTTCCTGAGAATGTTGCAAAACCTGAACCGCTTAAATTTATCATATAACCCATATTCAGGCTATCCATTTCTTCTACAAGACCCGACAAATCAGATAAAGGCATATTCCATTGATGGCTATGAACATCAACAAAAGGATATTTGGACTTTTTTAATGGATTTTCTTCTACAATTAAAGATGATATTGGAGAGTATTCTTCAATATCCATTAAATTATTTTTCTTCTGAACTTTATCAATTACTAGGTAAGACACACCACTGACAATTAGAATAATTATTAAAATTGAAATTAAAAAAAGAGTAGTTTTTAAAAAATTTTTAAATGAAAACCATTTCATTTTATTTGAAAGGCATTAGAACCTGTGTTAAATCCCATCGTAATCTTATTGAAGACCCTATAGAGTCAGTCACAAAGTCTATTGTTAATTGTTCTACAGATTCATCTAAAGAAGATACAGGAACGTTAAAAGTAAATAAGTCATCTTCAGCATCAGGTTGTACTATACCAAAAAAACCATTGTCAGAATTAATTGCTATCTCCCAGGTATGTGATCCTGGAGTTGTATATAGAGAATATTCTCCGGCTG
>Ga0209711_10000009_pt1 | contig 151461 bp, 140 predicted proteins | sample ArcticOcean_MG_C_7_FD_187441 | JGI IMG/M metagenome (GOLD analysis project Ga0209711, IMG submission 187441) | Marine microbial communities from western Arctic Ocean - ArcticOcean_MG_CB11_88 (SPAdes) (version 2) | ecosystem: Environmental > Aquatic > Marine > Oceanic | place: Arctic Ocean... | reverse complement strand
TTATTTGCTTTTGCTCAAACTGAAATTGATAGTGGAGTTGCAGCAATTTTAAACTCACTAACTCCGTTGGCTACACTTATAATTGGTTTAGGATTTTTTAAATTTATTATAGATTCAAAGCAAATTGTAGGAGTTATAATTGGGTTAATCGGTTCTTTTTTGCTTATTTATGAAGGATCGACAATTAATCCAGATCAAAATTTATTGTTAGTGGCGTTCATTATAGCGGCTTCAATATGTTATGCCTCATCTGTAAACATTTTAAAAGCTCATTTACAAGAAGTGCCTGCAATCTCTATTGCTTTAGGTAATTTTCTTTGCATTCTTCCTCCAGCTTTAATCATACTTTTTAGTTCAGGTTTTTTGAATATCAATTTCGCTGAAAGTCCTGAAGTGCAAAACTCTCTTTTTTATATTTTAATTTTAGCAATATTTGGTAGTGCATTTGCTAAAGTATTATTTAATAGATTTATTCAAATAGCTTCTCCAGTTTTTGCTTCCTCAGTAACCTACACCCTTCCAATTGTCGCTATAATGTGGGGATATCTTGATGGAGAATCTATTAATAATCGTCAATTATTAGCAACGGCAATTATTTTAGTTGGAGTTTATTTAGCGAATCGTAAGACAACGACTACTTAAAAAAACTATCGTCTATCTCCTCATTAAATTTTATAGATGAAATTTCAAAAACAACCGTTTGAGGCCCGGATGTTATTTCCCTTTTATAAGGAAATAAAACCCCCTCTATTTCCTTGTAATTAGAATATTTAGTTATCGATGTTATTTCATTGCCAGCTACATTGACAGTCTCCTCTTTTATTATTAGTAAATTAGTTGCAGCATCATAGTATCTAAAGGACTTTCCATTTACTTTGATTTTATATAAATCTTTTCCGTCAATTGGATTCAAACTAATTATTTCCATTTTATTTGAATCAAGATAAGTTTCTTCAAAAAGTCCTAATTTTTCTTTTTCTGAATTAATTTGATCTTCCTCAAAAGGAATTTTTTGTCCCATTTGTTCTATATAGCCATTTTCTCCATCAAACTTTTGAGACATTAAAGTCCCCATTCCCTCAACAGTCATGACTAATGAGTTTAAATTAGGGTGTTTTTGTTTAATTTCTGCTGTAGGAGAAAAAGGTGCGTTTTGAATTTTCACAGTGGCAATAGTAGAAATACTTTTGATTTTATTTATTTCATCAAGCCCTCCAATAGCATTAAGATAGTTTTCGAATATTGTTTTTACGTTAACCTCTTTGCTAATTTTTTTATTAAGAATAGGCTTCTCTACTTGATTTCCATATTTATCAAAAAATAAGATTGGTATAATTTTATTTTCAAAACTAATTTTTTCAAGTTTATTAATTAATTCACTTCCTTTTCCTGTGATTATAATTTGACCTTTATCAATTTGAAAATATTTTTTTGAAACTCTAATGATATCTTCTTTAGAAACTTTATTAATGTTTGATAAATAGTTTTTATAAAAATCTTTATCTAAGCTTTGTGTTTTAATGTTCAGAGCATAATTAGCTATTGTTGATGGACTTTCAGAAGATAAAACAAAATTTCCGACGTATTTTGCTTTAACATCCGAAAGCTCTTTATCGCTTACATTAATAGTTTTAATTTTTTTAATTTCATTCAATAATTCAACTACAGCGCTATCAGTTACTTGAAATCTAGTAGATGTAGAAGCTCTAAATCTAGATTTAGTGTATTTACTTGAACCAATTGAAGATCTAGCAGCATATGTATAGCCTTTAGTTTCTCTTATTTGCTTTTCTAATCTATTTTCAGGCCCTCCACCCAAAATTTTATTGGATACAATTACAGGAAAATAATCAGGATGATTCATCGATATGTCAACTAAATTTTGATAAACTATTTCAGATTGAATAGCATTTGATACATCAATAAAGTTTATACTTAGTTCATTGATATCTGAAGGTATTTTCCAATTTGAGGTGTTTAATTCTCCTTTCTTCCATCCAGAAAATAGATTTCTGATCATTTTCCTAGTTTCATTAGGATTGAAATCACCAATTATTACCAAGTAAGAATTGTTAGGAATAAAGTTTTCTTTATAATATTTTTTTACATCTTCAAAAGAGATATTATTGATAGATTCTTCGCTAATGAATTTTCCGCTTGGATGATCTTTTCCATAAGCTAACACGCTTTCTACTCTTCTGGCTATTGCGGTTACGCTTTTTGAATTTGATTTTATTCCTTCTAGAGTTTTAGTCTTTTCTTTATCAAATTCTTCAGCTGAAAAAAGAGGGTTTAAAGCGCCATCAGCCATCATTTCTAGCACTTTAGGAAAGAATCTTGATAATGACGATGCATAGGCCCCTTCTGCATTTACACTTAATGTTGCGCCAAGAAAATCTATTTCTTCAATAAAAGTGTCTTTTGTAATTGATTGGGATCCTTTTCCAAGCATACTAGAGGTTAAGGAGTAAATACCGTTTTTTGAACTTCCAATCTTAGGCGGGTTGTCTATTAAGAGACTTGCAGATACTCTAGGAAGTTTATGATTCTCAACCATTAGTACTTTTAAGCCATTTTTCAACTCAAATTCTATAGGGGTTCCAAGTTCTATGGTAGGCGTTGGTCCCGAAACAGGCATTTTAGATCGATCGACTTGACTAAATGCGATAGAAAAGAATAATAATAATGAGATGTTTAAATATAATTTTTTCATGTTATTGATTGTTTTTTTTAGGCAAATATTTTAATTCTAATCTTTGATTTTTATTTAAATACTTGTTGGCGACTTTTTGTATTTCTTTTCTAGTAATTGATTTGTAAATTTCAATTTCACTATTAATTAAATTAACATTTTCATATAACATATGGTATCTGGCTAAAGAGTTTGCAATCCCACTGATTGTAGAATTAGAACTCACATACTGGCTTTCAAAAATGTTTTGAAGTTTTTGAAAATCTCTTTCTGAAATTAATGCACTTTTTATTTTATCTATTTCTTCGTCAATTTCTAAAGTCATATCAGACAGGCTAGTTTCTCCAAGAGGCAAGCCTCCAATCAGATAAATTCCGTAATCTTCTTGAGAATTATTGGAAGCAAATACCTGAAGAGCCATTTTTTTATCATCAACTAATTTTTTATAAAGAACTGAGCTTTCGCCATTGCTTAAATAAGTTGAAATCATATCTAAAACTCTTGATTCTCTTGTTTTCATTGACGGGATTCTGTAAGCAAGAATTTTAGCTGGAATCTGTATATTTTCATCAAATGCTTCACTGAATATTGTTTTTGTAATAGGATTTTCTTCTGGGAAATCTCTTTTAATTTCATTACCACGTTTAATACTACTAAAATATTTTTTTATTAATAATTTTGTTTGAGCGATTTCGAAATCCCCAGCAATTACTAACACAGCATTGTTTGGTACATGGAATTTTTTATTGAATGCTTCAAAATCTTCAAGAGTAGCAGAATCTAAATGATCCATTTCTCCAATAACGGTGCCTTTGTATGGGTGTACCTTAAATATTTCTTCTTGAATTATATCAAAAAGCTTTGCATATGGGCGATTTTCTCCTCTTCTTTTTTCTTCTTTTACTACTTCTTTTTGCGTATCTATTCCAATTTGATTTATCACTGAGTTTAACATTCTTTCAGATTCAAGCCATAGAGATAATTCTAAATTATTTGAAGGGAAGACAACGTAATAATAAGTTCTGTCAGCTGTTGTGTTAGCGTTAAAAAATCCTCCATTGGAATTAACTATAACATCCCATTGTCCTCTTTCAATATTTTCGGAACCTTCAAAAAGTAAATGTTCGAAAAAATGAGCGAACCCAGTTTTACCCGGACTCTCATCTTTAGCTCCTATATGATACATTACTGAAGTTGTAATAACGGGAGTTGAATTGTCTTGATGTAAAATTACATCTAATCCATTCTCTAAAGTGTATTTTTCAAATTCTACAGATTGAGAAAAAGAGTTACTTATATAGGCTAAGCTTAAAAGTGATAAAAAAATAAGATTTTTCATTTTAAAAAATTTTGAACAACAAATCTATAAATTATATTATTACCACAATAATCTACCCTATTTTTAAGCTTCTAATCTTTTTTTATTGAAGCACACATATTATTATTTATAAATTTATTGTTATATAAGATGAATCCTTGTATATTTGCACACGTTTTTGATTAAAAAAATAAATTATGTACGCAATAGTAGAAATAGCCGGTCAACAATTTAAAGTTGAGAAAGATCAAAAAGTCTTTGTAAATAGACTTGAGGGAAAAGAAGGTTCGAAAGTTACTTTTGACAATATATTATTGCTAGACAATGCTGGGAAAATTGCTTTAGGTGATCCTTCTTTAAAGGGTGCAAGTGTAGAGGCAAAAATTTTAAAGCATTTAAAAGACGATAAAGTAATTGTTTTTAAGAAAAAACGAAGAAAAGGATATAAAGTAAAGAATGGTCATCGTCAACTTTTGACTGAAATCATGATTGAAAATATTTTAGAAAAATCAAAAAAGACTCAAACGAAAGCTAAAGAAGAAGTGAAAATTTCTGAAACAAAAACTGTTGCTTCTAAAACTGAAAAGGCTCCTGCTAAAAAAACAGCTGTAAAAAAATCAGTTGCTAAGAAACCAGCTGCTAAAAAAGTAGTTGCAAAAAAGACAGTGAAAAAAGCTTAATTAAAATATTATAAAATGGCTCATAAAAAAGGTGTAGGTAGTTCAAAAAATGGTAGAGAATCAGAATCCAAAAGACTAGGTGTCAAAATTTTCGGTGGTCAAGCTGCTATAGCTGGAAATATTATTTTACGCCAAAGAGGAACTCCTCATAAACCAGGTGAGAATGTTTATGTTAGTAAAGACCACACTTTACATGCTAGAGTTGATGGTATCGTTAAATTTACTAAAAAGAAAGACAACAAATCTTTTGTTTCTATTGTTCCTTTCGAAGCTTAAGACTTTATTCTAATTCATATCGAATGTATTTATTAAAGATCATATTAGTTTAATAACTTGAGCTATGCCTTTATATAAACACTCTGAAATTATTCCTAATACATTTCTACTAATTTGGGAAATTACGGAGACTAAAAACATGTTGATAAAAAATTTAAAAAACATCAATCAACTTACTCTTAAATTAAGTCATCTAAAAAGTAATTCTCATAAATTACAATTTTTAAGTAATCTTCAGTTGATGAAGCTCAAGAATATATCTTTTGAAGATTTAGACTATAACGTAAACGGTAAGCCAGAACTTGAAAATAGATATATTTCCTTGTCTCATTCGTTTGATTACTCTGCAGTTACTGTTTCTGACAAAAAAGTTGGTGTTGATGTTGAGAAATTTAGATCAAAAATTTCAAAAATTTCACATAAATTTATAAGTGCCAATGAAATAAATTTAATTGGAGATCAATCTATTGAAAATTTAACTAAAGTTTGGACAATTAAAGAAGCTGTTTATAAGGCCTTTGGTTTTAGTGGTATTGATTTTAAAAAAAATATAGCTATAGAATCTATTAATAAAAGATTTACTAAAGCTTTTGTTAAAATTAATATTGATGATGAATTTGAATCATATAATATAGAGATCTTTAATTTTTCGCAATACATTTGCTCCGTTGCGATTCAATCAACATAATCGATGTATGATTTTTTAAACTTAATGTTCGAACAGTATTCTCAATATCAATCTATAGATATTGCCTTAGAGATTATTGCTGTTTTTTTAGGAATTTCCAGTGTTTGGTTTTCAAAAAACAATAATATTCTTGTATTTCCAACAGGCATGATATCAACTGCTATTTTTATTTATTTGCTTTATAAATGGGTTCTTTTAGGTGATATGATTATTAATGCATATTATTTTGTCATGAGTATTTATGGCTGGTATATATGGACTAGAAAAAAAGATAATTCTGTAACCCAAATTACATCTATAAACTCTAAAGAAAAGAAAGTATCCATTATTATTTTCGTGTCATCTCTAATGTTTATTTATTTAGTTTATGTATATTTTGATAAGTGGGACAGTGTTACAGCTTATATAGATAATTTAACAACGGCAATATTTTTTGTAGGAATGTGGTTGATGGCCAAAAGAAAAATTGAAAATTGGATTTTTTGGATTGTCGGAGATATTATTTCAGTTCCTCTATATTTCTATAAAGGATTAACTTTTACAAGCTTACAGTATTTAATCTTTACTTTTATCGCAATTGCAGGCTATTATTCATGGAAAAAAACCTTAAACAAATCTCATCAAACTGCCTAAAAGTAGTTCTTTTTGGCCCTGAATCCTCTGGAAAAACCACCCTTTCTAGAGAATTAGCTAATTATTATAACTCTTATTGGGTCGAAGAATATGCTCGTGATTACCTGCAGAATAAATGGGATAAAGAAAAAAAAACATGTGAATTAAAAGATATTATTCCGATTGCTTATGGACAAATTAATTTAGAAAATAAATTTTCAAAAAAAGCCAACAATCTTTTAATCTGTGACACAGATTTATTAGAAACTAAAGTTTATTCTGAAACCTATTACAATGGATTCTGTGACCCTCTTTTAGAAAAACATGCAATTCAGAATAAATATGATTTATATATTTTAACTGACATAGATATTCCTTGGTTTAAAGATGATCTAAGAGACAGACCAAACAATAGAAAAGAGATGTTTAATTCCTTTAAAGAAGCTTTAATTAAATATAAAAGACCTTATATTTTAGTTTCTGGAGATCTAAATAATAGAATCCAAACTTCAACAAAAGAAATAGATAAATTATTAAATAATATTTAAATCTATTTCTTTTTAACGTATATTTGAGTTTAAATTGAATGGGGTGCTAAGGCTGAGATTATACCCAACGAACCTGCCATGTAATGCTGGAAAGGGAAATTGTTATCTACACAAAGTATATCCTATTTTTTATAACAAATTTAAATATGAAAAATTCCATATACTTTTTATCATTAATAATATCTTTTAATTTATTTTCTCAAGAAAAAATATTGGATACTCTGCAAGGAACTAAACAAAACTTAGATGAAGTTATTGTTGAATCTATTCGTGTCAAATATTCCTCACCATTTAGTCATTCTAATATTTCTAAAACTGAATTATCTTTAAAAAACCTAGGTCAAGATTTGCCAATTTTATTAAATTTTTTACCTTCTGTAGTTACAACATCAGATGCAGGAGCGGGTATTGGATACACAGGAATTCGTATTAGGGGAGTAAGTGCTCAGTCTACAAACATTACTATTAACGGTATTCCTTTTAATGATACAGAATCTCTAGGAACTTATTGGGTAAATTTACCAGATTTTACTTCATCCATTGAGAGTTTACAAGTTCAAAGAGGCGTAGGCACATCAACAAATGGTTCAGGCGCATTTGGAGCGAGTATCAACATATTAACAGATGCTGTTTCTGAAGATGCATATGCAGAGATTTCGAATTCTGTTGGCAGCTACGATACTTATAAAAACACAGTTAAATTTAGTTCAGGAAAATTAAATAATGCTTTTGAACTTTCAGGAAGATTATCTAAAATTGATTCTGATGGATATATTGACAGAGCATTTTCAGATTTAAAATCTTATTTCTTGCAAGGATCTTATCTCAAGGGCTCCACATTTATAAAAGCTTTGGCATTTGGAGGTCACGAGAAAACATATCAATCTTGGAATGGTGTTTCAAAAGATCAAATTTTAGAAAATAGACGTCAGAATCCTTACACTTATGAAAATGAAATTGACAATTATAAACAAGATCATTACCAATTTCATTGGAACGAAAAGTTAAATCAAAGTTGGTCAACTAATATTGGTTTAAATTATACTTATGGTCGTGGATATTTTGAACAATTCAGAAAAGACGATTCTATTAAAACATATGGTGGAATTGTAGAATCGGATTTAGATGCTAATGGACTTAAAACAGAGACAACGGATCTGATAAGAAGACGTTGGCTTGACAATAATTTCTATGTATTAAACGCATCAGTAAATTACCAAAGCACTGATTTAAATATGACTTTCAGTAGCTTATATAGCACTTACAGTGGAGATCATTTTGGTGAAGTAATATGGGCTCGTCAATTTGGAAAAAACGCATCAATAAGAGATCGTTATTATGAGGGAAATGGAAGGAAAACAGATTTCAGTATTTTTACAAAAGCATCTTATTTATTGAACGAAAAAACAGAACTTTATGGTGATCTTCAACTTAGAAATGTTGGTTACAAAACTATTGGATTAACCTCAGATTTAGTTAATATGGTTATTGATCGGTCTTATAGTTTTTTTAATCCAAAGTTTGGTTTGTCATTCAAACTAAACTCAGACTCTATTCTTTATGGATCTTATTCAAGAGCGAATAGAGAGCCAAGTAGAAGTGATTACGAGAGCAATCCTAATATAAAGCCAGAACAGTTAAATGACTTTGAATTAGGATGGCGTTATAGGAAAAATGGATTAAAATTGAATTTAAACTCTTATTACATGCTGTATAATGAGCAGTTAGTGCTTACAGGAGCGTTAGATGATGTCGGAACTCCGATAAGAGAAAACACTGGTTCAAGTTATAGAATTGGTATAGAGGCTGATCTAAATATAAAGTTGTCGGATTTTTTTACTGTTAATTCTAATATGACACTTAGTTCAAACAAGAATAAACAAATTTTATCTCGAAAAAATGGTAAAATTTTTGATTTTGGTAAAACAAACATCTCATTTTCACCAGAACTTATGACTTCAAGCTCAATTATATTTTGCCCTAAAGATAATTTTACCCTAAGTATTTTATCAAAATATGTTGGTGATCAGTATATGGGAAATTCAGATGCGATTAATTCAAAACTTGAAAGTTATTTTGTAAATGATTTTAATATTTCATACGAAATAAATCCAAATCGCATTTTTAAAGCCATAGTAATTTCAGGATTAGTTAATAATATTTTTGATGTTGAATACATCTCTAATGGATATTATTATACTTACGATGACACATGGTCTAGCCCTGGACAAGTTAAAACATTAGATGGTGCAGGTTACTATCCTCAGGCAACAAGGAACTTTTTACTTGGTTTGACACTAAAATTTTAAAATACTAGAGTATTTTTAATAAATAAAGTTATATTTTTACACTCTTGAAAAAAACAATAAGCTTATTTCTTTTATGCATTTTAAGCCTACCTACCTTATTTGGCTTAAATCATGTTATTTCTGAGGATCATATTGTTTGTCACGATCAAAAAACTCATTTTCATGAGAAAGAAATAGAATGTTCTACTTGCGATTTTTTAAGATTAAATTTTGATTATAGCTCAAATGAATTTAAATATTCATACAATCAATTATTTTTTTCTAAAGAAGTTATAATTGTTCAAAAAGAGACAACCTCTTTTTCTTTCATTAATTGTTTTTATTTAAGAGGACCACCCTCAAATTATTTGTTTTCATAAGTATCAAAATAGTTCAAATAAATACAAATTAAATAAATAATAATGAAAAAATTATATACATATGCTGTAGTGGCATTACTTTTATTCTCTTCCTGCTCTAAGGACGATCCAATAGCTGTAAACGAAGAGGAAGTTATAACTACTATGATTGTAACACTTGTTCCAAGCGATGCGTCTACCAATGTCACTCTAAAAACTCAAGATCTAGATGGAGATGGTCCAAACGCACCAGTTGTTACTGTTTCAGGCGATTTAAAAGCATCCCTTACCTACTCAGGTAGTGTTAAATTTCTAAACGAAACTGAAACTCCTGCTGAAGATATCACATTAGAAGTTGAGGAAGAAGCTGATGACCATCAATTATTTTACACTGTAGGTTCTGGCTTAACAATGGGAGTTGCATCTACTAATAATGATTCAAATGGCAATCCTTTAGGAACTAAATTTGATGTTAAAAGTCTTTCAGCAAGTTCTGGAAAGTTAACATTTACTTTAAGACACAAGCCAAAAAAACCAAATACAGGTTTAGCTGATGCTGGTGGAGATACAGATATTGAAGCTACTTTTGATATAGTTATAGAATAACAGCCATTTTTTATAGAGTTATTCTATCTTAATATACATGTCAAATTTTATTAATTTTAGAAAAGGTAATTTTAATTTAAATATGAAATTAAAATTACCTTTTCTAATATTTTACTTTCTAGTGCTTTCATCTCTAGAAATTCATTCTCAAAATTGTAGTTATAATTTTAGTGGAACTGTTATGGACTTACATGATGAATCTCCACTTTCAAATGCTGTTATAAGTATTGAGGGATTAGATCAAAATATTTTAAGTGATGAAAACGGGTTTTTTGAATTTGTTGGACTTTGTCAGGAAAACTACAAAATTACAATTTCTCATCTAAAATGTAAATCTAAATCACTATCAATTAACCTTAATGGTAATCTGGAAAAAGTTATAAAATTAGAACATCATATAAATGAGCTCAACGAAGTGATTGTTTTAGGAGACTCAAATAAAAGATCAAAAACCATTTATGAAAATAAAATTTCTAAAGAAATAATTGACGATAATTTTAATTCTAATCTTGGTGATATTTTAAAAAATGTTTCTGGAATTTCATCCATTAATTCAGGAAATTCCATTGTAAAGCCAATTATTAACGGTTTGTACGGTAGTCGAGTTGATATATTAAATAACGAAGTTAATATACAGGACCAACAATGGGGTATTGAACATGCTCCAAGTATAGATATTAATTCTGCAGGAAATATATATGTAATTAAAGGTGCTGGAGCTCTTCAATATAGTGGTAGTGCAATTGGTGGTATTGTTATAGCTGAACCGTCGAAAACTTTTTTAATAGATAGTTTATATGGAAAAACTTTAATTTATGGGGGAAGTAATGGTGAAGGTGGCTCAATTGTATCTAAATTAACAAGAACTTATGAAAGTGGATGGTTCTCTACATTACAAGGAACTTTAAAAAGATTTGGAGATTTTAATGCTCCAGATTATATAATGAGTAATACGGGATTTATTGATAAAAGTGCCTCTTTTCAAATTGGATTAAACCGTTTTAATTATGGTTTTGAATTTTTTTTATCTTCCATAAATAATGAAATAGGAATTTTACAAGCCTCTCATTTACATACTGCTGGGGATCAAATTAGAGCAATAAATAGTGACTCTATTTTGTATGTTGATGATTTTACTTATAAAATAAATGCTCCTAAGCAAAAGGTAACTCATAACTTGATTAAGTCTAAAGTTTACAAAAGATTTCAAGGATTTGGAAAAGCAACTTTACAATATCATTTTCAAAATAACAAGAGATTAGAATTTGATATTAGAAGAGGAATTAATAAAAATACAGCATCAACTGATTTGAGACTTAAAACACATACGTTGATAATAGATTTTGACTCTAGTTTTTCAGATAAATTTTATTTTAAATTTGGGATAAAAGGAGAATTTCAAAATAATTTCCCAAATCCGGAGACAGGAGTTAAAAGAATAATTCCTGATTATGATAAATATGATTTTGGAAGTTATGTCATATCCAATATAAAATTAAATAAAAATTGGTTGTTGGAGGGTGGTATAAGATTTGATTATTCCAAAATTGATGCATTAAAGTATTATAGAAAATCGTTTTGGGAATCTAGAAACTATAACAAGATATATCAAGATATAGTTGTTAAAGAATTAAGTAATCAAGTGTTGACTAATCCAAAACGAAATTTTAATAATTTCTCTGCCACGATTGGATTATCAAAAAAAGTAAACATATTTAATAGTGTATTACTAAATTATTCAATTGGATCTAGGGCTCCTAATCCCTCCGAACTTTTTAGCGAAGGATTACATCATTCGTCCGCTAGAATAGAACTTGGTGACTTAAGTTTTAGTTCTGAAAAAAGCCACAAAGTAGGATTGACGCTATCACACACAAAGAATAATATAAGGATCACATTTAATCCATACATAAATTCAATTGTTGACTTTATCTTTATCAATCCAATAGAAATTCAACAAACAGTTAGAGGAAGTTTTCAAGTTTGGGAATACATGCAAACTAATGCTCGTATTTGGGGAATTGATAGCGATATAAGTTATGATTTTATTGAAAAATTTACTTTAAAAAATCAAATATCTTTTTTAAGAGGGATTGATACATCTAATGATATCCCCTTGATTAATATGCCTCCTTTAAATTTGAAAAATGAAATTTTATATAAAAATTCAAAGTTTCATAATTTAATTCTTTCAATTCAAAGTGATTACATTTTTAAACAAAATGAATTTCCTAATAATAATTTTGAAGTATTTGTTCCTACTACCGGAAAAATGGAATTAGTAGATGTTAGTTCATCTCCTGAAGCTTACCATTTATTAAATTTCAGATCTACTATTGAACTAAGTACAGAGAATAAATCAAAAATAAAAATAGGACTTAGCATAAATAACTTGTTAGATAAATCATATAAAAACTATCTTAACCGTATGCGTAATTATTCACACGATTTGGGTAGAAATATAATGATTAATATTAATGTGAATTATTAACTCAATTGGATATTCGAATTGAATTGCCATTTTTTTCTGAAAAATAAGAAAGCATTGGGTAATTGTTTCCATTTCCAACTGACAGGATTTGTCCAGTTGCTAAACTATAATTGAAGTTTTCGCATTTACAAGAAGACAGTACTCCCTTAATGTCCATAGTTGAGCAATCTGAGGGGAAATGATTTGGACAGCTTGCCTCCCAAGCCATGATTTGCTCATTAATATTAAAAAGTAATAAGCCCTTTATTCCTCCTGATTGTAAATAAATAGAACCTCCACTATACTTTAGGTTATCATACTGAGGAAGGTTTAAATTTATTACTTTTTCAAAAGAGATATCTTGGAGATAAGGGTTGTTGTTTAATTGATTTTTTGAACAAGAGGATGTCCCAAAAAATATTAATAATAATAAAAACCTATAGTAATTCATTACTTGATGAAAATAAGCAAAAATTAATACACTTAATAATTTTGTATATTTGTTTTATATCCCAATTATGAGGGATTTTTTGTTTTAAATATATAACGATGAGTGATGTTTCTTATTATACGAAAGAAGGTTTAAAAAAACTTAAAGATGAATTAAGTTATCTTAAAGACGTTGAACGCCCTAATGCCTCTAATGCAATTGGAGAGGCAAGAGACAAAGGCGATTTAAGTGAGAATGCTGAATACGATGCCGCTAAAGAAGCTCAAGGAATGTTAGAAATGAAAATTTCTAAAATGGAAGAATTTATGTCAAATGCTAGATTGATAGATGAATCAAAACTTGATACTTCAAAAGTTTTAGTTCTTTCTAAAGTTGTGATCAAAAACCTGAATAATCGAATGCAAATGAATTACACTTTGGTTGCAGAGAGTGAAGCTGACTTAAAATCAGGAAAAATTTCTGTTAATTCGCCAATAGGAAAAGGATTGTTAGGAAAAAAAATAGGAGAAATTGCAGAAGTTACTGTTCCTAATGGCATATTAAAGTTTGAAATAATTTCAATAGATAGATAAAGTTTTGGCCTCAATTTTTACTAAAATTATTAATAAAGAAATTCCCTGCTATAAAGTAGCTGAAACTGAAAATTGTTTAGCTTTTCTGGATATTAATCCAAATGCAGAAGGACACACATTATGTATTCCTAAAAAAGAAATAGACAATATATTTGATTTAGATACAGAGTTGTACAATGAATTAATGTTGTTTTCTAAAAAAGTTGCAAAGGCTTTAAAAAAAGCTGTTCCATGTGAAAGAATAGCAATGTCAGTTATTGGTTTAGAGGTGCCACATGCCCATATTCATTTGATTCCAATTAATGAAATGAAAGATGTTACTTTTGTAAATAAAAAAAAATTTTCTGAAACTGAATTTAAAGAAATTGCAGAAAAAATAAAGGCTAGTTTTTAAATTAGAGGAATACTAATTACTATTTCAGTTCCTTTGTTATTTCCAGATTTTTTTAAATAAATTTCTCCATTATGTTGTTTTGTAATTATTCTTTTAGCTAAAGACAATCCTAAACCCCAACCTTTATTTTTAGTAGAGAAACCAGAATTAAATATTTTCTTTTTGTAATTTTCATTTATTCCTGTTCCATTGTCTTTAATGGAAATGTCAACTTTATCTTTTGATTTTAGTATAGTAAATTTAATAGTTCCTTTTCCCTTCATAGAATCAATACTGTTTTTAACTAAATTTTCAATAACCCAATCAAAAAGCGTTTTATTTATTAGGCTCTTTACACTGTCATTAATTGGATGAAATTCAAATCTTATTAATGAAGAATTTCTTTTTTTTAAATAATTAATGATTTTTTCTAAGATTTCATTAACATCTTCTTCTTTTAGAATTGCTTTATTCCCAATTTCAGAAAATCTATTTGTAATTTTCTTTAGTTTATCTAAATCTTTTTCGATTTCTATAGTAATACTGTTTTTTACTTTTTCATCTTTAAGAATAGTTAACCAACCCAATAAAGATGACAGCGGCGTAGCAATTTGATGAGCTGTTTCTTTAGCAAAAGAAGCCCAAACTTTATTATTGTTGGACTCTACAGTTGATTTAAAGTAATTTAATGTTATTAGTAAAAACAATATTCCAACAATTAAAAGAGCTATGGGGTAATACTTTAATTTATTATAAGTTGAAGAATTACCATAATATAATTTTTGACTTATTGTGTTATTAAACTGAACTTCAATTGGTTGATTTTCTTTTGAAATTTTACTTAATACAGACTTCAGTCGATTTGAATCTATAGATTTAGTGGCATCTTGAAAAATATTTTTATGTGACAAGATTTTACCTTTACTATCAACTTGAATGATAGGATTTTCAAAATTCTTAGTTAAAATCATAAACGCTAACTCTCCTAAGTTATCTTCCAGATTTTTATTTTCAATAAAATTTTGTTGAGCAATAGCCCATAATTCAATTTTTTTTCTCTCTTCTTCCTTAGTAAAATCTATAATCTTAATTGTATTGATTAAAATTAGGGAAACACCAATTATTAGTCCAATTAAAAGAATAATTCTAATTACTTTTCCGTTAGATTTGTTGTTTATCACAATTTGTTAATATTATCTAATATAAAAGTTTTTTTTCCTTTACTTAAGCTCAAAAAATTATTTATTTTTAGATAATAATTATTATAACATGGACATATCAGGAAAATTAAAATTGGTTAACGAGACTAAAGAGTACGGAAGTAATGGATTTAGAAAACGAGAGGTTGTCGTTACAACAGAAGAACAATATCCGCAAGATCTTTTAATTGAATTTATTCAAGATAAATGTGATTTATTAAATTCTTACAAAGTAGGAGATTCTGTAAAAATTGATATAAATTTAAGAGGAAGAGAATGGGAGAGTCCTCAAAAAGAAATAAAATATTTCAATTCGGTTCAAGGGTGGAGGATTGAAAAATTAGTTCCGGACTCTGGAACTGACGGAATTCCCCCTGTTCCACCAGCTGAAGCTTTTCAACCTGCTGATAAAATCAATGAAAATGAGCCTGATGATCTGCCATTTTAAATAAAATGTACCAATTAACCAGTCAACATGTTTTTCCTTCTGCATTGTCTGCTAATAAAGAAGGTGTTGTTGCTGTAGGAGGTGACTTAAGTCCTGAAAGAATTTTAATTGCTTATAAAAACGGTATATTTCCTTGGTTCGAAAATGATGATTTTTTAGCTTGGTGGAGTCCAGACCCAAGAATGGTTCTGATTCCTGAAAAATTAATAATCTCAAAATCAACTAAAAAAATTCTAAAAGACAATCCTTTTAAAATTACATTTAATAGATCTTTTAATGAGGTAGTTAATGCCTGTGCCAAAGTTAAAAGATTTGGTCAAGATGCTACTTGGATTACAAGTGGTTTGAAAAAATCTTTCAACACACTGCATAAACAAGGTCATGCTTTCTCTGTAGAAGTTTGGAAAGATTATGAATTAGTTGGAGGGCTTTATGGCATTGATCTTGGTGATGTTTTTTGTGGTGAAAGTATGTTTACTAAAGCCAACAATGCTAGTAAGATTGGATTTATTTTTTTAGTAAAAGAGTTAGTTAAAAATGGCTATAAATTAATTGATTGTCAAGTTCCTAGTGCTCACCTTAAGAGTTTAGGTGCTGAAGAGATTTCTAGATCAGACTTTTTAAAATACTTGTCCTAATTTTTTATTAATAATTTTTTCAAACTCTACAATACTTAATGCATCTTTTATATTAAAACCTCCAATCCTTTCTCGTTTTAACTTATACAGATAGGCACCACTTTTTAACTCTAAACCATAATCATTCGCCAGAGATCTTATGTAGGTCCCTTTACCACATTTTACTTTAAAGTGAACTTTGGGTAATTCTATTTTAGTGATTTTAAATTCTGAAATATTTATTTTTCTTTTTTTTAATTCAATAGTTTCCCCATTTCTAGCATATTCATAGAGTTTTTTGCCGTTTTGTTTAATTGCAGAATAAATAGGTGGAACTTGGAATTGATCTCCAATAAATTTATTTGTAGATTCTAATAAAATATTTTTATCAATATGTTCAATCGATTGCCTTGAATTAATTTCTGTCTCTAAATCGAACGATGGAGTAGTAGCTCCAAGATGAAATATTCCAGAGTACACCTTGTCCTGACCTTGAAATTCATCTATTTTTTTAGTCCACTTTCCAGTGCATAGTATTAATAAACCCTCAGCTAAAGGATCTAATGTTCCAGCATGACCAACTTTGATTTTTTTTAAATCGTATTGGGATTTTATTAACCACCTCACTTTATTAACTATTTGAAAAGAAGTCCACCCAACAGGCTTATTAATTAGCAACATCTTTCCTTCAATAAATGAATTTTTATTATAATCCATTAATTCAAAGAATAGGCAACAATAATAGATCCAACAATCCAGCAATAAATAGAGAAGTAATATAATTTACTGCTTTTAACAAGCCTTATCATCCATTTACAAGCAAATAGTCCAGTTATAAAAGCAGAAATAAACCCTATTAAAAGACTAAGAATATTAAAACTCTCAAGATTAAAGTCGTAATCAATCATTGATTTAAACATGCTTCCAAAAATTAAAGGAATTACCATGATAAATGAAAAACGAGCAGCTTTTTCTCTGTCTATCCCCATTATAACTGATGTAGCTATTGTTGCGCCACTTCTTGAAATGCCAGGCAATATTGCAATTGCTTGGGCTAATCCAATTATAAAACTATTCTTATAAGTAATTTCTTTCTTTTTTAGTTTTAAAAAATCAGAAAGAAATAAAAGTAAACCAGTAATATATAACATCGCTGCTACTAATATTAAACTTCCATTAAATAAAGAATTTATAAAATCCTCATAAAGTAGTCCAATAAAAACAGCAGGAATCATAGAAATCAGTATGGATAGCGAGAATTTCTTAGATTCATTCCATTTTTTTGTAAGCAAGCCTTTAAAAATATCTATTATGTCTTTTCTGAAAAAAAACATAGTACTTAATGACGTTGCAAAATGTAAAATAATAGTAAACAATAATCCCTCGTTTTTATCAAAAGAACTTCCTAAAATTACTTTTGATATTTCAATATGTCCACTTGATGATATTGGTAAAAACTCAGTTAAACCTTGTACTATGCCTAATAAAAAGGCTTCAAAATAGTCCATTTATTTTTTTGGATTTAAAAGAATAGCATAAACTTGAATTGCAAATCCAATTAAAACTAGAGTAGGTGCTAGTCTGATTCTTCTAAAATTATAAATTTCAGGATTAAAAACATTTGGATCGTCACTTCCTCCACCAGACATTAAAAGAAAACCTAAGGCAATAAAACAAAGCCCTATTAACATGACTAAATAGTTTTTTTTCTCAAAAATGAAACCTTCTTTTGTTTGATTAGTTTTTTTCATTAGTATAATTGTTCAATTTTTAGTTTCAAAAACTTTTGTGTAGCAAAGTAGGTACATATAGAGGTTATTAGAATACTGAAAATTAATATTGATGCAAATAAAGAGATTATTAAAGTAATATCACTAATCAAGTTTAATTCTTGATATAAATTTTCAATATAATATATCGAAAAAGAAAGAGATATTATTGCTATTAATGACCCAATTAATCCAAGATTTATATGAGTAGAAATAAAAGGTCTTCTTATGAAACTCTTTGTTGCACCAACTAACTGCATGGTTTTAATAGTCATTCTATTAGAATATATAGAAAGTCTAATTGATCCATTTATTATAATTATAGATACTATTAAGAAAAATGATGCCAATACTAAAACCCAGAATTTAATTTTAAGTAGATTATCATTTATTAAAGAAACAAGTGGCGCATCGTAAGATATTTCATCAATGAATTCTAATTCCGAAAATTCTTGAGAAATTTCTTTAAATATGGATGAGTTAACGAAGCTAAATTTCAAAAAAACATCAATTGAATTAAGTAAAGGGTTGCTTCCGTAAAAACTTAAAAAATTCTCTCCTATTTCATCTATTAATATTTCTGCTCCTTTTTCTTTTGAGATATAATTAATATACTTGGTATAAGACTTTAGATTTAATTTTTTTTGTAACTGAATAGTTTCAATTTTTTTTGCATTATTCTTAAAATAAATTGTAATAGGAATTTTTTCTTTAAAGTCATTTGATATTTTTCTCGCATTAAATGCAATTAAAAAAAATGCTCCCATAATATACAATACAATAGATATACTAATGGTAACAAAAAAATATGACGAAAGTAATCTTCTGTTTTTAATCAAAATTTTTTATTTAATGAATTGTAAAAATAAGAAACCTTTTTAATTGTTGTTAACTCATTTAAACATTTCCTAGTTCATACAATAAATGTATTTTTGTGATTATTAATAAAGATGTCTTACGATTTTATAAATATTGAAGAAAAGTGGCAAAAGTACTGGTCAGGAAATAAGGTTTTTAAAGCTTATAACAACAGTACTCTTCCTAAGTATTATGTTATGGATATGTTTCCATATCCATCTGGAGCTGGACTTCATGTTGGACACCCTCTTGGCTATATAGCCAGTGACATATACTCCAGGTTTAAAAGACATAAAGGATTTAATGTTTTACACCCACAAGGTTATGACTCGTTCGGATTGCCTGCTGAACAGTATGCAATTCAGACTGGAAGACATCCATCAGAGACAACTAAAGAAAATATTTTAAGATATAGAAAGCAATTGGATAGATTAGGATTTTCATTTGATTGGTCTAGAGAAATTAGGACTTCAAATAAAGATTATTACAAATGGACACAATGGATGTTTATTAAACTTTATAATTCTTGGTTTGACTTAAAATCAAATAAAGCTAGGTCAATTGATGAATTGATTTCTGTTTTTGAAAAAAACGGGAATTATGAACTTAGCGCTTCCAAAAACGAGTCTTCTGAAGAATTTAATTCTAAGCGTTGGAATAGTTTTTCTGATCAAAAAAAAGAAAAAATCCTATTAGATTATAGAATGGCTTTTCTATCAGAAACCGAAGTGAATTGGTGTTCTAAATTAGGAACTGTATTGGCAAATGATGAAATAATTGATGGATTGTCAGAAAGAGGAGGTTATGAAGTAATTAGAAAAAAAATGACTCAATGGAGTATTAGAATTTCTGCTTATTCTGATCGTTTACTCTCTGGTTTAAATGATATAGATTGGCCTGATCCATTAAAGGAAATGCAAAGAAATTGGATAGGAAAATCAGAGGGGTCATTAGTTAAATTCGATATTTTAAATTTTGACAACCAAATTGAAGCTTTTACAACTAGACCAGACACAATTTATGGGGTAACTTTTGTTACCCTTGCACCTGAACACTCATTAGTAGAGCTAATTACAAAAGGCGAAAATAAAAATTCTGTAAACAACTATATTTTAGAATCTAGTAAAAAAACAGAAAGAGATAGAATGTCTGATGTTAAATCTATAAGTGGAGTGTTTACGGGAGCTTATGCTTTACATCCTTTAACAAATAATAAAATTCCTATTTGGATATCAGATTATGTTTTAGCAGGTTATGGAACTGGAGCAGTAATGGCCGTTCCTTGTGGTGATCAAAGAGATTATAATTTTGCTAATTTTTTTGACCTTCCTATAGTCAATGTTTTTAAAGACATAGATATTTCAAAAGAAGCTTTTAAGGAAAAAGATAATTTTGTTTTAACAAATTCAGAAGAATTAAACGGATTAGATTTTAAAAAAGGATGTCTATTAGCCCTTAAAAAATTAGAAAAATTAGATAAAGGATCACACGAAATAAATTATAAGTTAAGAGACGCTGTCTTTAGTAGACAAAGATATTGGGGAGAGCCATTTCCTGTTTATTATAGGAATAATATGCCCGTAATGATTTCTGAAAAGTATTTACCTATAGAGCTTCCAGATGTCGATAAATATCTACCTACAGAAGATGGAAAGCCTCCACTAGGAAATTCCTCTAATTGGGCTTGGGATACTTTAAATAATATAATTGTAAGCAACAACCTTATTGACAATGAGATTGTTTTTAGAATGGAACTTAATACTATGCCTGGATGGGCTGGAAGCTCATGGTACTTTAATAGGTATATGGACCCAACTAATAAAGATGAATTTGCATCAAAAAAATCTTTAGATTATTGGAAAGAAGTGGATCTGTATATTGGAGGAAGTGAACATGCTACAGGACATTTATTATACTCTAGGTTTTGGCAATATTTTTTATATGATTTAGGCTTAGTTCCAGTAAAAGATTATGCAAAAAAATTAATTAATCAAGGAATGATTCTTGGTAATAGCGCTTTTGTTTATAGATTAAATGGCACCAATACTTATATTTCTAAAGAACTTATAAATAGGCAACATGTTCAATTAATTCATGTTGACATTAGGTATGTTAATTCTAATGATGAGCTAGATTTAGAAAGTCTAAGAAAATGGCAGCCACAGTTTAAAGAAGCAAAATTTGAATTTGAGAACGATAAGTTTTTTGTCAAAAGAGAGGTAGAAAAAATGTCTAAATCTAAATACAATGTAGTAAGCCCTGATGAAATATGTGAAAAGTATGGGGCTGATACTTTAAGATTATATGAAATGTTTTTAGGTCCTATTGATCAGGCTAAACCTTGGAATACAGCAGGAATAACTGGGACTTTTTCGTTTCTAAAAAAGTTTTGGAATTTATTTCATGAAAATGAAAATTTCAATGTAGTTATTGATAAACCATCTAGTGAAAGCTTGAAAATTTTACATAAAACTATAAAGAAAGTTAATAAAGATATTGAGAACTTTTCTTTTAACACGTCAGTTAGCGCGTTTATGATTTGTGTTAATAGTTTGAGTGCAATAAAATGTAATAATAGATCAGTTTTAGAATCTTTAACCGTTTTATTATCTCCATTTGCTCCACATATTTGTGAAGAAATTTGGAGTAAACTAGGCCATAAGGAAACAATTTCTTTTGTCAAATATCCAGAGTATAATTCAGATTATATAAAAGAAGATAATATTGAGTACCCTGTTTCGTTTAACGGGAAGCTTAAGTTTAAATTAATTCAAGAATCTTCATTGGTTATTGATCAAATAAAACAAAACGTTATTAGCGATCAAAGAACTAATAATTTTTTAGATGGTCGTGAAATAAAAAAAATCATTATTGTTCCAGGAAAAATCATTAATATAGTTTGCTAATTATGAGTTTTAATATTGAATTGATAGGATTTATAGCAGCTATTTTAACGACAGTGGCTTTTATTCCTCAAGTTTATAAAGTTTGGCAAACAAAATCTGTTTCTGGCATGTCATTGACAATGTATTTAATATTTTTTTGTGGTGTATTGTTATGGCTAGTTTATGGGTTAATTATAAATAGCTTGCCAATGATTATGGGTAATGCAGTTACAATTGTACTGACTCTTATAATTCTTTATTTCTTATTAAGATCTAAATGGTCTAATTAATGGTAATCTGTCTATCGATTTGCTGTTCTAATGATATAAACGTTTCTGTTCTTGAAACACCTTCAATTGATTGAATTTGTTTATTTAATAATGACATAAGATGTTCATTGTCTTTGCACAACACCTTTATTAAGACACTCCAATTCCCAGTTGTGTAATGACATTCAAGTATCTCAGGTATTTTTTTCATTGCCTTTATAGCTTCTTTATTTTTTTCAGCTTTGTCAAAATATACTCCAATAAATGCTAAGGTTAAGTAGCCAAGAGCTTTAGGATTTAATTTTAAATGATGTCCTGAAATTAGATCAGATCTCTCAAGTTTTCTTAACCTTTGATGTATAGCAGCACCCGAAATACCAATTTTTCTAGAAATTTCTAAAATTGGCATTCTTGAATTATTTATTAATTCAAAAAGAATTTTTTTATCTATACCATCAATTCTCAAATCTTATTTATTTAAAATAATATCATTCGCAACTCTTTTACTTGAACCAGCAGTCCCTAATTTACTAATTAATTCATCATATTTAAGCAATAGATTTTTTCTTTTATTATTATCTAATATATTTTTTAATTCATTACTTATACTTTTTTTACAGCAATCACTTTGAATTAATTCCTTAACAATTTCTTCATTCATTATTAAATTAACCAATGATATGAATTTTATATTTACAAATATTTTTGCTAAAAAATAACTAAAAAAACTAGTCTTATAACACACAACTTGTGGGACTTTTAAAATTGCGGTTTCTAGAGTTGCAGTTCCACTTGTTACTATTGCTGCCTTAGATATTGATAAAATTTGATAGGTCTTATTGCTTATAATTTTAACATTTTTATTTTTAATTGATTTATTAAAAAATTCTGAACTTATATTAGGGGCCGCCGCTATAACAAATTGATAATCCTTAAAGTCATCAACAACTTCAATCATCACAGATAATATTTTTTTTATCTCTTGTTTTCTGCTTCCTGGAAGGATTGCAATAATAGGTTTACTATTGTTTAAATTATTTTTTTTAATAAAGTTTTCTTTTACATTTTTTTTAAAATCACTTATACTATCTAACAAAGGATGACCTAAATAATTGACTTTATAATTATGTTTATTTTCAAAAAATTCTTTTTCAAAGGGAAGAATTACATATAAATGATCAATATTTTTTTTTATTTCATGAATTCTCTTCTCATTCCAGGCCCAGATTTGGGGAGCTATATAATAGTATGTTTTAAAGTTGTTTTTTTTTGATTTGGCCCATTTAGCAATTCTTAGATTGAAACCAGGATAATCAATAAATATAATCTTATCAGGGTTGAACTTTAATATATCTTCTTTGCAAAATTTAATGTTATTTAGAATGCTTTTTAAGTTAATAATTACCTCGTAAAACCCCATGAATGCTAAATCGCTATAATGTTTTACAATATTAGCACCAGCTTTTTCCATTTTATTTCCTCCCCATCCCCTAATTTTTGCTTCTGAATCAACTTTGATTATTTCGCTAATCAAATTGGAACCATGTAAGTCACCAGACGCTTCGCCAGCTATTATATAATACTTCATGTTTAATTTATATTTTCCAATTATTTAACTTTTTAATATTAGAATAATCTGTCATATCAAATTTAACAGGAACTAGTGAGATATACCCATTTTTCAAAGCCCATTCGTCTGAGTCTTCTCCTTCATCTTGATTTATAAACTCACCTGTCAACCAATAGTATTCTTTTCCTTGTGGACTTTTTCTTTTATCAAATTTTTCAACCCAATGTGCTTTTGCTTGTCTACAGATTTTAATTCCTTTTATTTCGCTTTCTTTTAATTTTGGAAAATTAACATTTAAAGCATTTCCTTTGGGAATCCCTTCCTTAATGGCTGCTTTAGTTATTTTTTTTATAAATGGTTTTATTACATCAAAATCAGCATTCCATCTATAATCTAATAATGAAAATCCTATGGCAGGAATCCCCTCAATACTGGCCTCTAAGGCAGCACTCATTGTTCCTGAATAAATGACATTAATTGACGAATTTGATCCATGATTTACTCCAGAAACACAGATATCGGGTTTCCTTTTTAAAATTTCATTAACTCCCATTTTAATACAGTCAGCAGGTGTGCCCGAACAGGAATATTCAATTTGTGGTCCTTCATCTATTTTTATTGAATCACAATGTAATGTAGAATTGATAGTTATTGCGTGGCCCATAGCGGACTGAGGACTGTCAGGCGCTACTACTATGACGTCTCCTAATTCATTCATGACAGATATTAAAGCTCTTATTCCTGGCGCTGTAATTCCATCATCGTTCGTTACTAATATTAGAGGTTTTTTAGACATTTTTAAATTTTATTAAAAGTACTGAAAAGATTAGACCATAAGAATTTACCTTAGAGTCCATGTTTCATTAATTGTATCTCCTTTACTGCTAAGCCCTTTGTGACGCCATTCATTATTTATGAGTTCATAATTAAATTCCAAACTAAGCCCTGCTTTTGAGCCATCTTTAGAGAAGAATTCTATATTCTCAGAGTACTTTCCATCTGTAGTTGTATAGGTGCCGCCACCAGTCCCCATGAATTTCTTTGTCTCTGTATTGTAAGCAATCCACTGAAATCGAGTTCCAGATAAAATTTTCATTGTTTTTCTTGGTCTATCTGTATCTCTCAATTGTTTTTCGCCATCTCTTATTCTTCCTGACATAAGCCATGCACCATTAAGTTCACCTGGCTTTCCATTATCAACTCTTTGAAATTCCATTTCACTTCCAACAATTCTCATGCTAGAATCAGTAATTTCAACTTTAAAAGTGACTTCTGAGCCTACACGTTCAGGATTATCAGTATCAAATTCAACTTTTTCTGTAATGCTATTACCAATTAATTTCCATGTACCTCCATTTGAGTAAATAAACTTTCCGGTTTTTGCATTGTAAGTACTAATTGCTTGATAGCCATCTGAAAAAATAACTATACTCTTTAGTTCTTCACCTTTTTCCGAATTATGATACCTTTCCCATGCACCAACAAAACTTTGCGCATTAATGCTAATTGATAATTGAGTAAAAATCAATAATAAGAGTGTTTTTTTCATTTTATTTCATTTAAATAGGAGATTACTTTATCTGATGCTCCAAGATTACGTTTTATATATTCAAAATTAATTTCACCCATTTTATTTCTTTTATCATTGGACTGAATTAATTCAATGATTTCAGTTTCAAAAGAATCGAAATTATTGACAGTTTTAATTCCATTTAAATTGATTAATTCAGATACTTCTGGGAAATTTTTAAAATTTTTTCCAATTATTATTGGTATTTTATGAACTGCAGGTTCTAAGGTATTGTGTAATCCAGAAGTGCCCATTCCCCCTCCAACATATGAAATGTCTGCATAAGAATATAACTTAGTGAGTTGACCTATGCTATCAACAATAATTAAATTAATATTTTTAAAATTCTCAAAGTTTAATTCCGATAATAATATTGAATTTAATTCAATTTTATTTTGAAGTTCCTTTATATATTTTAAATTAATTTGGTGAGGAGCTATGATCCAGCAAGTGTTAGTTGATGTACAAGAATTTATAAATTTTATTATTAAATCATTATCTTCTTTCCAGGTGCTACCTGCTACTATACAGATTTTATTATTTTTAAAATCTTTTAAAAATGGAACTTCATTATTTTCATTTAATAACTCCATAACTCTATCATACCTAGAATCACCCATTACTGAACAATTATTGATATTAAATTTGCAAAGTATTTCTTTAGAACTATTATTCTGAACAAAAAAATGAGTAAATGAACGTAGCACTTTTCTCATCCAGAATCCATAAAATTTAAAAAACCAATGACTTTCTCTAAATACACCTGAAATTAAGTATGTAGGCGTATTTCTTTTATATAAAGATTTTAAATAATTTGGCCAAAATTCGTATTTAACAAAGAAAGCCATCTCTGGATTGATTATATCTAAAAACTTATTTACATTTTTATTTGTGTCTAGTGGAAGATAAACAGTTATATCACTAATTTGATTATTTTTCCTAGCGTTATATCCAGAAGAAGAGAAAAAGGAAAGTACAATTTTATGATTTTTATATAAAGACTTAATGTGCTTAAAAACAGGGAGTCCTTGCTCATATTCACCTAAAGAAGCTACATGAATCCAAATGTATTTTTCGTTTTCAGAAATTTCTTTTTCAAGTATTTGAATAACATTTTTCCTTTCATTAAAGAATTGTTTAATTTTTATATTAAAGAATTTAAGTATAGATAACATTATCTCTACTTTAATCATCAATAAATTATAAACGATATTCATATGATTTAATACTCTACTAAAGTAGTATTTTGTAAAGATATTTAATTTTAAACTCTGGATTTTATTATTTTTACAAAAAATCATTATATGAAAAAAATCCAAATGGTGGATTTACAGACTCAATATGAGTTTATAAAAGATAAAGTGGATAATTCAGTTTTAGAGGTAATGAAGAACGGAACATTCATTAATGGTCCTTCAGTTTCAGAGTTTCAAAGTAATTTAGAATCTTATTTAAACGTTAAGCATGTTATACCTTGTGCAAATGGTACCGATGCTCTACAAATTGCATTAATGAGTTTAGAGCTAAAACCTGGAGATGAAATAATCACATCTGATTTTACTTTTGCTGCAACTGTTGAAGTAATCGCTTTATTAGGTTTGACACCAGTTTTAGTTGATGTTGATATCGATACTTTTAATATTGATTGTGATAAGGTTGTTAAAGCAATAACTTCAAAAACTAAAGCCATAATACCTGTTCATTTGTTTGGTCAAGTAGCTAACATGGAAAAGTTAATGAGTATAGCTAAAACTCATAAACTCTTCTTAATTGAAGATAATGCGCAAGGAATTGGTTCAACATATGAATTTTTAAATAATACTAAAGTTAAATCTGGAGCTATAGGAGATATAGGAACAACTTCCTTTTTTCCTTCAAAAAATCTTGGGTGCTTTGGAGATGGTGGCGCTATTTTTACCAATGATGATGATTTAGCACATACTATTCGTGGTATTGTAAACCACGGAATGTATAAAAGGTATCATCACGATGTTGTTGGAGTGAATTCAAGACTAGACAGTATACAAGCCGCTGTTTTAAACACTAAACTCCCCCTTTTAGATTTTTATAATGAAAGAAGAAAACAGGCTTCTTTATTTTACTCAAAAAGATTTGAAAGTAATCAATATTTAATAACACCAATTGTGAAAGGAAATTGTCAATCTCATGTCTTTCATCAATACACTTTAAGAGTTATTAATGGAATGAGGGATGCTTTAGCAGATTATTTGTCAGAGCTAAAGATTCCTTTTGGAATTTACTACCCAATTCCATTACATAGACAAAAAGCTTATATCGATATAAGGTATAATGAAAATGATTTTAAAACTTCTAATTTAATGAGTGAACAAGTAATATCATTGCCAATGCATTCTGAATTGGAAGAAGATCAAATTGATTTTATTTGTGAAAAAATAAATAAGTTTTTTAAAGATCAGGACAGCTAGTTGTCGAACTCCTGTCAATTTTTTTTATTAAACCTTGCAGAACTTTTCCTGGACCAATTTCAGTAAAATCTGTTGCACCATCTTTAATCATTTGATTAACACTATGAGTCCATTTAACGGGTGAAGTCAATTGTGAAATTAAATTTTCTTTTATTTTAACTAATGAAGTTTCTCCAATTCCATTTACATTTTGATATATAGGGCAGATTGGTTCATTGAAATTAGAGTTATTTATTGCAATTGATAATTCTGCTTTAGCATCTTCCATTAAAGGAGAGTGAAATGCTCCACTAACAGGGAGAATTAGAGTTCTTCTGGCGCCTGCGTCTGACAGCTTAGAACAAGCTTCTTCAACAGCTTTTACTTCCCCTGAAATAACCACTTGACCAGGGCAATTGTAGTTTGCAGCAACAACAATTCCATTTGTTTTTGTGCAAATATTTTCAATTAAATCATTTTCTAAACCTAAAATAGCTGCCATGGTTCCATTAGTGTTTTCACATGATTTTTGCATTGCCTTTGCTCTAGTCGAAACAAGTCTTAGTCCATCTTCAAAACTTAAAACTCCAGCAGCTACAAGAGCAGAAAATTCTCCAAGAGAATGGCCAGCAACTTGATCTGGTTTAAAAGAATCTTTAAGGATGCTTAAAATAGCCATAGAATGAATAAAAATAGCTGGCTGAGTTACTTTAGTTTGAGTTAACTCTTCAGGGCTTCCGTTGAACATTATTTTAGAAATATTGAATTTTAAAACTTCTTCAGCTTTTTCAAATATTTCTTTAAGTTCACGGTATTTTTGATAAAGGTCAAGACACATTCCAGAGAATTGTGAACCCTGACCAGGAAATACATATGATTTCATTTAATTATTTTTTATTGTATCTAATAAAGGAGAAGTCGTAGTCGTGCTTTTCATCTTTTAATCTTTTCTCTCTGGAAACTTCCTCCCAAAGATTATGATCTATTTCTGGAAAATAGGTGTCACCTTCTATTCCCGTATGAACCCTTGTCAACTCTATTCTGTCAGCTATTTTAATAGCTAGTTTATAAATTTCACCTCCTCCAATAATAAATGGTTGATTATCGTCTGCCGCTTTTTCTAGGGCTTGATTTAGTGAATTTACTACAATGGCATCTTTAACCATATAATCAGTTTTTCTAGTTATAATGATATTAGTTCTATTAGGCAAAGCTTTAGGCATTGATTCAAATGTTTTTCTACCCATTATTACTGAATGGCCCTTAGTTTGATTTTTAAAGTGTTTTAAGTCGTCTGAAAGGTACCAAATAAGCTTATTGTTTTTCCCTATTACATTGTTTTCGCTAGCAGCTGCTATTATGGTGATTAAATTTTTACGGTTATTTTGATTAAATAACTGTGATTCTGCTTTAATTCTAGCTTCTTTTTCAACTTCAATTTTTATTTTTGAAATTTCAAGTTCTTGTTTTAGAACTAATTTTTTTACCTCTTCTTTTTCCCATTCTTTTCCCATAAAGCGACTAGTTATGTAGACATTATAAATATGAGCTACTAGAATTAAAAACCAGAATATACTAATCCAATAAGACCAAGGGTAGTTAAAAGGCTTAATATCATTTTTAATCCCAAATAGAATATTAGTAATTAATAGAACGGCAATTCCAAATAACATTATGGAGAAATGGTAAAACAATCTTTTTTTTTGTTTCACTCTTTTTTGAGCATTTTCTACAAGCTTGATTTGTTCTTCATCTATATTGGGATTACTTTTACCTTTAAACAGCATAACTAGTTTGAAAATATTTATTGGTAAAAATAGTATTTTTAAAACAAATTAATTAATCTAGTATTTTTTAAAAAATGAATTTTCCCGCTCTTAAAAATTTCACTTATTTAGACACTGCTAGATCAGGTCTGTTATATGATGAGCTTTTATCCTGGAGAAAAAATCATGATTTAAAATTCCTTCAACAAGGTAGCCAGTTTAGTCTAAACCATGAAAATTTACTTGATGAGTTAAAAGTTGAGTTAGGTCGTTTTTTCAATGCTGATAATCATTCTGTTTACTTGACACAAAACTTTTCTTTGGGTTTTAAATCATTGTTAAACCTTATTGATTTAAATCACACTTTTTTATTAGTTAAGAATGATTACCCCTCAATAATCAATCAGGTTCAAATGTCAGGATTTAAGCACTTTTTTATTGAAAATTCTTTTGACCTTGAGAAACAAATTTTAAATGGAATTGAAAAATATAAACCAAATGTGCTAGTACTTTCAATTGTTCAGTATATAAATGGAACTTTGTTAGATTTAGAATTTATTAAAAAAATTAAAATTTTATTTCCTAGCCTTTTAATTATTACAGATGGAACTCAGTATTGTGGTACAAGTGAATTTAATTTTAATAATTCTAAAATTGATGTTTTAATTTCAAGTGGATACAAATGGCTATTAGGCGGTTATGGTAATGGGTTTGTGTTAACAAGAAATAATACCCCTAAAGATTTTTTTACAAATCACAAGAGTGTTTTTGTTAATCAGATTTTAGAACCAGGTCATTATGACACCTTTAATTTTGGGAGTCTATTGTTTTCATTAAATAAATTATCTAAGTATGGCTTAAATAATATCGAAAAATCCATAAAAGAACTTTCTGTTTATGCTAAACAGAAATTTATTGATAAAGGGTTGTTGGATAATCAGACAGTTAAAAGAGTCAGTCACTCCAATATATTTAACTTAAAAGGAGATGAACTTTTGTTTAAGAAGTTAATTGAAAACAAGATTCTATGCTCTCAAAGGGGAGATGGAATAAGAGTCAGTCTTAATTTTTATAACAAAAAAGAAGAGATAGATTACCTTTTGAGTTTTTTTTAATAAATTTTATTCTATTACTATAAAAGTAGAAACCCCAGAATCTGAAGTACTCCCATGATTATCTTTCGTTACAATTTTCCAATAATAAGTTCCAGGATCACTTAAATTAATTGTTCTTTTTGTTGCTGTATAATTAGAAGCATACACTGATGACCCATCTTTTGTGTCTAAATAAATGTCAAAAGTGTGGGTGTCACTAGTGTCAATGTCTGAAAATGACCATGAAAACTGTATTGCTCCTGCGTTGACTGTCACACCTGGTTTTGGAGCTAAAATGTCAGCAGGGAATGGGGCATGGTTTTTTTGAGCCTCTCCAGACAAATAAAATTTCCACTTATTACTAGTTGCAGTTGCTGTACCAGTATTAGTAGAAATGATATACCATGAGTATGGATTCCCTTTACTTAGAGTAACTTCTGCACTTGTTGAAGTAGTAGTTTGAGAAATAAATTCAGAGTTAAGTAGATTTTTAATTGTTAAAGTATAAGAAGTAGTGTCATCTGATTTATTCCATTCAAATTTAACGGCTTCAACCTCTAAACATTCTGAATTATTTGCAGGTTTAGATAGTGTTGCTGCTTTTGGTGCTACTGGTCCTGTTGGACCTGGTGTGTCTCCACCGCCATTATTCCCTCCGTCTGCACTACCTGAACAAGAGGCTAGTGCTATTGAAAAAACAAAAAAGCTTAGTATTATTATTTTTTTCATTCTCTTATTACTTTAATTGTTTTATTAATTGTTTCTGAGTTCACTTTTAGAATATAAAGTCCAGATTTAATACTTGAGAAAGATACATTCACAGACCTTGAATAGGGCACTTTATCATTTTTAGTCCAAATGACTCTTCCTGTAATATCAAATAGCGTTATATTAACATCTTCATCATTACCACCAACCCATAATTTTGATTTTGAGTTAGCTGGGTTTGGACTAAGTAGAATGTCTTCAGAAACAAATATTGTTTCTTCATAAACTCCTTGACATTCTAAATTAGTTGTGACTTTTATAGTATTTATTCCTGGGCTTAATACTAGGTCAATTGCATTATCATAAGTAGTAATTAAATTACCATTTAATACAACCTTGTATTTAGTTCCCCCTGCAAGTTTCAATGAAGCTAATTTATCTTCTCTATTTATTGTAGATAGAACGCTTAGATCAACTGGCTCTTCAATGGTAACGTTGAAACATTGATTTAAGTTTGGAAATGCATCAGTAGTTAAGCACACTTTGTAATTAGCAGCTTTTAAACTTCCTAAAGACCAATCAGATCCTGATATTGGTTCTGGGGTGTGAGTAAATCCAGTTGGACCACCAGTAACAGCTACTGTGAAAGGGAGGCTGAAATCACCTTTAATAGTTAATTTGACTGAACCATTATCCGAGCTCCTACAAGTCTCATCTGTATGCTCTAAGCTAAATGTATCACTAGGAATAGGGTTAGGGTCACAAACATCGCCAAACCCGTCTCCATCAAAATCTTTTTGATCAGCATTTGCAGTATTAGGGCAGTTGTCTTCAGCATTTTTAATTCCATCATTATCGTAATCATTTGAAAGAACTTCGAGGCTTATTCCAACAGGATCTATTGATTGTCCTGCTGCAGTTGCAATTATTTGTAGTGGATAAGTTTTGGCTACAGCGTTTTCGTCTAAAGTTATTTTAAATGAAATTTCGCCACTTTCATTTATTTCAATTTTTTTAGAAGGAATATATTCTATTGAAGTATCAACAGGTAAACCAGTAATTGAGAATTCAGTTTCAGCGTTGTATGCTGAAAAAACTTTGTATTTAACTTTAAAAGAACCTTCTTCACCTTGAGCTATTTTTATGCTAGATTCTGGTGAATTTAGTTGGAGCATAGGTCCATCTGATGAAAAATAGGAAGAATATATTCCCCTTCCATAGGTTGCAGCAAATACAGCATAATCATCTCTTAAATCTAAGTCAGTTATTCTTACATCACTCATTCCATTAAATCCTTGAATCCAAGTTGGAGATTCATCTTTGAAATTTTTAGTGTACCAAATACCTAGATCTGTACCTATAATCACTTCATTTAGAACGATAGGATTTTGTAAAACACTTCTTACGGGTAAATCAGGAAGATCACCTTCTTTGTTTGACCAAGTTTTTCCTCCGTCTGAAGAATAGAATATATTTTTAACCGCATAATTATGGAACGTTACAAATATCTCATTTTCATTAATTCCAAATTCAATATCTGAAACACTTCCCAGAAATTCATTTCCTGAAATATTAGTCCATTTAGCAGCGTTTGAATTAGCGTTTTTAACTCTAAATACACTTCCGTTTTCAAGCCCTACCATAAGAGTGGAAGTGTCCGTTCCAAATGGTGAAACAGTCAATGCAGATACATTTGCAAGCATTTGAGCACTTGTTAAAATAATTTTTGGTGCGTTAGTATTTCTGTCTGCTTGTTTAAAGTCATCCCAACCATAATATGCAGCAATTTCATAATTACCTGAGTTAGTATAATTAGAATAAATTACACCGAGTTTTGAATCTAAAGCTTGAACTGTTATGAAATCTCCATTAGATGTGCTTTCACTGTTAATTTGAAAAAGTTGATTAGTGTCAAAGCTATATACGTCTACATATTGATTGTACACATAGTTTGTTACAAAATATCTTTTGTTTAAGTTTTGAGAAAACATAGAAGCAGCTCCATCTCCTCCAGAAACATCATGTCCTCTACTAATAGAATTATTTTTATTAGATAATAATTGAGTTCCATTATCTTGAGCACCTGCTAAGAACACATCTGTTATCCCGTTTATTGTTAATGTACTTTGTAACCTAGTCGATAAATCGTTTCCAGAAACTTGCTCTGTTGAATCTTTAAACATTTCAGATGGGGCAACTCCGACTGTATAGAACTGACTGGTTACGTAGTTTTTTACTCTGGAAGATATCAGTTCACTTCCATCAGATTGAGTTTTACTAAAATAAACTCCTCCATCGTTTCCAAACACTTTTTTTGAAGAATCAGAATTTCCGAATGCAACTCCATGTTGATCAGCGTGTGCGTAAGCCTGTCCAAATCCAGCATACCAATGAGATAACTGGTTCCAAGGATTTGCTCCAGATCCATTTTCTGCACCAGTAGTTGATTTAAACAAGTCAATTCCTCCAGCAAAAATAGCATTAGGATTGTTTGGATCCGACTCAATTAATAAATCGTAAAATGATTGGCCTCTAGTAAAATCGTCTGCTGTTATATTCCCATCAGCATCACTAGGTAATGTAACTACAGTGGGAGCTGAGTTAAATCGATCTGTTGATTTTATAATTGTAACAGGATTTTCAGCAGCTAGTGCGTAAATTGTGCCATTTGAAGCTATCTCTAGTTCAGTTCTTCTAGCTCCTTCAATAGTGTATTTTTTTATAAAACCTGTAACACCAGAGTTGGAGGCAAATATAGTTCCTCCACCTGTACCTTTGAAATTGTTTGTAGTAGAAAACCATAGCTTATTAGTACTAGGATCTAATTCTAAATCCATAGGCTGATAAAGAGTAGTGGATCCCTCTAAATATACTGGAACTTTAATCCATGTTGTACCTTGGTCTAGAGATTTCCAAATTCCATAATCATCTACACCAAAAATATGACTAGCAGCATCTCTGTGACTAGAGACTCCAGCGGCAATAAATATCTCAGAATCACCATCATTATCTCTTACAACAACATCATTTATATAAAAAACTCCAGGAATAACTGTAGTTCCTTTATTAGTAAGATTTTGTTGAGAAAGAGAAACGGTAACTGTTCCATTTTTTAAATTATTTTTGATCTTAGTTCCATCGTTAGTTGAAACCATCACTGAAGGAATTGTAATATCACCGGCACCTTCAGTTCCACCCATAACTATTGCTGCTTGGGTCCAATCTGCATTTGATCCATCATTTCTGTTAATCACTATTACAGCTTTAGCTCCTGCATCTTGTGCTACTTTAACTTTACTAATAAACGAACAATCCCCTCTTTCTATTAAAGCAATTTTACCATTCATACTTGCAGCATTAGCTGATGTAAGACTTTGACAGGCATCAGAATTAGTACCTCCAATTCCATCAGAATCATCTCCTGATGCATCACCATCATCCGCTAGTATTAAGTCAGCTGTAATAGGGTCTTTAGTAAGCGACGGACCAAAGGCTGCAGCTACGTAGTTAAATGGACCAACATTTTCAATATTGGTAACTTTTATAGAATTCCCTTCACTAACGTATACTAGTTCAGAATCAGATTTTCCACCAAAAATATTTGACCATGTTACACCACTATCCGATGATTTCCAAAGCCCATTTCCTATCGCTTCTGCTCCTGTGTAAGATTCTCCAGTTCCAACATAAATAACTTTAGTGTCGTTCGGATCGTATGTTATAGATGACACGGGAATGTTGCTTGGAATCCCATCAGTAATATGTACCCATTCTGAGTTTTGATCAGAAATACTAGTATTTTTAAATAATCCACCACTTACTCCTCCAGCAAAGACTGTTTCATCGGAACTATCATTAGGATCGAACATCATCCCTTTAGTTCTACCTCCAACATTACCTGGACCTCTTGAGATCCATTTCATTTCATCAGACTCTCCAGGAACGGAATTTGATTTAGCCGACTCGATTCTGTTCTTTTTAAGATTATATTGAAGTTCAAATAATTTCTCAATATTTGGTCTACCCTCAATTGGATTCATTGAAAGTTCCCACATTTTTTCAGAATACTTATTTGGGGGAAGGTCTATTTTTTTTCTTTCAATCTTAGATAAATTGTAAGTTTCTTTAAAAGGACTATTTTCTAAATTTTCTGTATGAATAATTCTCTTAATTGTTGTAGAATAAGTGTTGTAATTAAGATACACTAACAAGCCTAAAACGGAAGAAATTAGTACTATTAATTTTTTATTTTTTGAAGTTTTGAACATCTTTTAATTCTAATTTCAGCAAATATAATAGATTAGATGTGTCTAAAAAAACATACTTATTAGTATCTTTCTGCTAATAAGTAATATCTCTTCTTAAAGACTCCTAAAAATAAAATTTATTCTGTAACAGTAAATTTAAAAATTCCAGAATCTGAATTGTTTCCGTAATTATCTTTTGTGATAATTCTCCAATAGTAAGTGCCTAAACTACTTAAAGTAACTGATTTTTTCGTAGAAGAATAGTCAGCAGTGTTTAATGTAGAGGCATCAGTTTGATCTAAGTAAATATCAAAAGTATGAGTGTCAGCGGAGTCAACATCAGAATAAGACCAAGATAGTTCTATGGCCCCTTTAGAGACTGAAACATCATAGAGCGGGGCCAAAATTTCCGCTGGAAATGGTGCGTGATTAAATAATGCTTCACCAGATAAGTAAAATTTCCAAATTTCACTTTTAGCTTTTTTTGAAACCATGCTATTACTTGATGTGACTTGCCAAGAATACGGTTTTCCTTTTACAAGAGTAATTTCTTTTGTTGGAGAGGTTGATGTTTGTGTGATTATTTCTTTCGAAAGCAAATTAGTAACCACTATTGTATAGATATCTGTATTAACAGATTTACTCCATTCAAACTTAACAGCCTCAACTTCTAAACATTCTGTGTTGTTATCAGGTTTTAAAAGTATAGTTGCTTCTGGATCCTGTGGAACTCTGTATTCATATTGACTATTTGAACAAGAGGCTAGTGCTATTGAAAAAACAAAAAAGCTTAGTATTATTATTTTTTTCATTCTCTTATTACTTTAATTGTTTTATTAATTGTTTCTGAGTTCACTTTTAGAATATAAAGTCCAGATTTAATACTTGAGAAAGATACATTCACAGACCTTGAATAGGGCACTTTATCATTTTTAGTCCAAATGACTCTTCCTGTAATATCAAATAGCGTTATATTAACATCTTCATCATTACCACCAACCCATAATTTTGATTTTGAGTTAGCTGGGTTTGGACTAAGTAGAATGTCTTCAGAAACAAATATTGTTTCTTCATAAACTCCTTGACATTCTAAATTAGTTGTGACTTTTATAGTATTTATTCCTGGGCTTAATACTAGGTCAATTGCATTATCATAAGTAGTAATTAAATTACCATTTAATACAACCTTGTATTTAGTTCCCCCTGCAAGTTTCAATGAAGCTAATTTATCTTCTCTATTTATTGTAGATAGAACGCTTAGATCAACTGGCTCTTCAATGGTAACGTTGAAACATTGATTTAAGTTTGGAAATGCATCAGTAGTTAAGCACACTTTGTAATTAGCAGCTTTTAAACTTCCTAAAGACCAATCAGATCCTGATATTGGTTCTGGGGTGTGAGTAAATCCAGTTGGACCACCAGTAACAGCTACTGTGAAAGGGAGGCTGAAATCACCTTTAATAGTTAATTTGACTGAACCATTATCCGAGCTCCTACAAGTCTCATCTGAAACTTTTAAAGTAAACGTGTCCACAGGGATAGGGTTAGGGTCACAAACATCGCCAAACCCGTCTCCATCAAAATCTTTTTGATCAGCATTTGCAGTATTAGGGCAGTTGTCTTCAGTATTTTTAATTCCATCTCCATCCAAGTCATTTAAAACAACTTTTAAACTTATGTCCAAAGGGGTGATAGTCTGACCTGTAGCGGTAGCAGTTATTTGTAAGGGGTATGTTTTAGCTTCTACAGAAGGCCCCGCAGTAAGTTCGTATGAAATTTCTCCGTTTGCACTAATAGTTATCTTAGGGTCTGATGGAGTTGATATAGAAGTTACTCCGCTAGGCAAACCTGTGATAGCAAATGTGGTTTCGGCATCATAACCTCCAGAAACTTTATAGGTTACTTTAAATGACTTTTTATCGTCTTGAGTCATTTCTAAGCTAGAAGCTGAAGTTGTTAAGTTAAGTTTTGGACCATCGTCATTAAGAAGAACTTTTAAATTAATATTTAAAGCTCTAATACTTACAGAATTACCACCAGAGTTTGCATCTATAATTAAGGGGTAAGTTTTTATTTCAGCATCTTCAGGTATGGTAAGTACAATGATAACTTCTCCGTTTGAATTTATAGCACTGTCATTGGCAGGTGAATAAGCAATAGTTGTACCAGTAGGAACACCTGTTACTGACCATTTAGTTTGTTTATCGTAACCTCCAAACAACTTATATTTTACTGTAAATGACCCGGATTGACCTTGTTTTATACTTAAAGTTTTATTCTTACCTAGTCCACTACATGATAAAGAACAGGCTGATTTTTTTGTATCAAATTTTGAAGAAAAAACACCTCTTCCGTAGGTTGCTGCAAAAACTTTAAAATCATCTCGCATATCTAAATCAGTAACTCTAACATTACTCATTCCGTTATATCCTTGAGACCAGCTGGGGGAACTATCACTAAAATTCTTTGTAAACCAAACGCCTAAATCAGTTCCTATAATTACCTCATTTGTACTTAGTGGATTTTGTAAAATTGCTCTAACAGGGATGTCTGGTAGGTCTCCATCTTTGGAAGACCAAGATGATCCTGCATCTGAAGAATAAAAAACGTTGCTTGCTCCATAATTATGAAAGGTTACAAAAATTTCATTTGTATTTGGACCAAACTCAATATCAGAAATACTTCCTGCAAATGAACTTCCTGAAATATCAGTGAAAGTAAAACTTGATTTATCAAGGTCTCCTTCACTGTTATTAACATCTATTTTTAAAAGGGTACCATTCTCTAAACCAACTAAAGTTGTAGCTTCTACAACATAATCGTCATCAGCAGCGTTAGAACGAGAATCTCTAGGTTTTGACAAGGCAATTTTTCCAGTAGGAAAAGGGGTTATAGCTGATATATTACTACTTAGTTCAGGGTGGTCTGTAGAATTAATAACATATTTTTTTGGACTGTAAGGATTTGCAGTAAAATCATCAAAATTATAAAAATAAGCAAGTTGATATTGACTTCCTGTGTAATTGCTCCAAAGAATTCCATTTTCTGAATCTAGTGCTTGAGTTGTAATAAAATCACCATTACTTCCGCTCTCACCATTAATAGTTCTCATTTTATTAGAACTAAAATCCCAAATGTCTACAGCTTTATTATAAACATAGTTGGTGATAAAATATGGTTTTGCAGGATCTTGAGAAAACATTGATGCCGCTCCATCTCCACCAGAAGGCATTGTTGCTTTACTAATTCCGTTATTATTATTAGCTATTAATTGACTTCCGTTATCTTGTAGTCCAGTGATTACTACATCAGTCATTCCTGATATTGCTAAACTATAACCAGCATAACTGCTTATGTCATAGCCAAAAACACTTTTGTTTAAATCTTTAAACATTTCAGATGGTGCTACACCAAGAGTGTAAATCTGACTAGTATTAAGATTTTTATTTCTAGAGCTTGCCGTCTCACTTAAATCAGCTCCTGTTTTACTAAAATAAATTCCCCCATCATTTCCAAAAATTTTTTTAGTAGAATCAGAGTTTGCAAATGTCATGGCATGTTGGTCAGCATGTATGTATTGCTCATCAAAACCTCCATACCAATGTGAAACTTGAGTCCATGGATTACTGTCGTCTGCATTAACTCCTCCAGAAGTTGATTTAAAAATATCAATTCCACCAACATAAATATGATCTGGATTACTAGGATCAGAGTCTATCATTAGGTCATAAAAAGATTGTCCTCTAGTAAAATCACCCGCAGATATACCTCCATCTTTGTCATTTGGCAATTGAATTACAGTAGGAGCAGTTGCAAATTGATCTGTAGTTTTTAAAATTTTTACAGGATCTGAAGTTGCTGCTAATACATATATATTACCATTTGAAGCAATTTCTATTTCGGTTCTTTTGCCTCCACTTATTTCATATTTTACACTAAAAGAAGTTACATTATCATTTGAAACTAAAATAGTTCCTCCTCCAGTACCCCATCCTCTGTTAGTGGTACTCCCCCATATTTTATTGTCTGGCGCGATTTCTAAATCGATTACCGCATAAGTATTGCCATTTGAGTCTTTACCAATATCAATTTTTTCAAAACTAGTTCCATTATTGGTAGACTTGTAAACACCATAGCTGTTTTGGCCTAGCCATCCTGCACCATCATAACCCATACTAGAAGCAATGATTATTTCTGAACTTCCTCCATTATCCCTAACTACTACATCATTTATGTAAATTAATCCACTTTTACCGTAACCTCCCGTTCTTCCTCCGTATATTTTTGTCCAGGCTGCACCTCCATCAGATGATTTCCATAATCCATTACCTGGTCCATCTCCAGTGTATGATTCTCCAGTTGAAACGTAAAATATCTGTTTGTTATTTGGGTCGTATGTGATGGCTGAAACTGGAACATTTTCAGGTATTCCAATTATTTTTTCCCATTGAGAGCTTGCGCTTGAAATATTAGTATTTTTGAAGAGTCCTCCAGTTACTCCTCCTGCAAATATAGTTTCGTCTGTACTATCGTTGGGGTCAAACATCATTCCTTTTGTTCTTCCTCCTACATTATTTGGACCTCTCTCGTTCCATTTCATTGCTTCAGATTCCCCCGGAACATCTGACGTTCTCTCGGACATAGCTCTTGATTCTATTATTTCGTCCTGAAGTTTAATTAGTTTTTCAGGAAGTGGTCTTCCTTCAATTAAATCCATAGAAAGTTCCCACATTTTCTCGTAATATTTATTAGGAGGGAGTTCTATTTCTTTTCTTTCAGTTTTTGAAAGTTTATATGTTTCTTTAAATGGACTATTTTTTAAATTTTCTTTATGAATAGATCTAGTGATAGATGAAGAAATCGAATCAAAATTCAATAAAAAAATCATCATTACAGATGAAAGAATTAACAGAAGGTGTTTATAATTTTTTAACATTTATTTTTTAAAATTTACTTAAAGTTAAAACTAAGAAATAATCTTTGAACATAAAATTAAACAGCTACTTTTCCCTTTATGTGTGGATGTGGTTCGTAATTAAGTATTTCAAAATCATTAAAATCAAAATCTAAAATATTAGTAATTTTTTTATTGATTTTAAGTTTTGGAAGAGTTTTAGGTTCTCTAGATGATTGAAGGCTTAATTGGTCTAAATGATTATTGTAAATGTGAGCGTCTCCGAATGTATGTATAAAGTCTCCAGCTTTATAGCCACAGACATGTGCTACCATTTCTGTAAGTAAAGCGTAGGACGCAATGTTAAATGGAACCCCTAAAAATATATCTGCACTTCTTTGATAGAGTTGACAAGATAATTTATTGTCATGAACATAAAATTGAAAAAAAGCATGACACGGAGGGAGAGCCACTTTACCTTGACTTACATTTTCTTCAAAACTTTTTTTAGCATCTGGCAGTACTCCGGGATTCCAAGCGGTTACAAGCATCCTTCTACTATCAGGATTGTTTTTAAGAGTTGAGATTACTTCTTTTATTTGATCAATTCCGTCACTATTCCAATTTCTCCATTGGTGTCCGTAAACTGGTCCTAAATCTCCATTCTTATCTGCCCATGCGTCCCATATTTTAACTCCATTTTTTTTAAGATAATCGATATTGGTATCTCCTTTTAAAAACCACAATAATTCATAAATTATAGATTTTAGATGTAGTTTTTTTGTTGTTACCATTGGAAATCCTTTTGAAAGATCGAAACGCATTTGATATCCAAAAACACTTTTGGTCCCTGTTCCGGTCCTGTCAGACTTTTCATTCCCTTCTTTTAACACATGCTGGACTAAATCTAAGTATTGTTTCATTTATATAAATAATTGACGAGATTAAAAATAGGAATTAACAATTATAGAAAGAGTAAATTTTATAGAACTTTATTAAAAAATATTAACCAATAATCATTCCGGCTATTGTTGCAGAAAGTAAGGAGGCTAAAGTTCCTCCTAGAACTGCAATCATTCCAAATTTTGACAAGTTAGTTCTTTGGCTAGGAGCTAAAGATCCAATTCCGCCAATTTGAATTCCAATCGAAGCAAAATTGGCAAATCCACACAACATGTATGTAGCCATAATAATTGATTTTTCGTATTGTAAATGCACTTCATTTGAAATATCTTTAAGCTCAGCTAATTGCATATAGCCTATAAATTCACTGGCAGCTAATTTGATTCCTAAGAGCTGACCCATTAAAGCCATGTCTTGTTTTGCAACTCCAATTATCCACATTATTGGTAAAAATGCATAACCTAGAATAAATTCTATTGAAAGAAATGTGTAGGCTGTATTTTCATTTATCCAATAATTTAATCCAGAAATAGATCCGGCTTTTTCGAAACCAAAATTAATCATGGCTATAAAAGCTATAAACACCAATAGCATTGCTCCAACATTTGCTGCTAATTTTAAACCTTCAGTGGTTCCATTTGCTATCGCATCTAATAAGTTTGTGCCAATTTTATCCTGGGAAACTGAGACATCTGTATTAACTGAATCTGTTTGAGGAAGTAATATTTTTGCAATTACTATTGCGCCAGGTGCCGCCATTACAGATGCAGTTAGTAAATGTTTAGCGTAAAAAAGTTTTAGAACTTCATCTTCACCTCCTAAAAATCCGATATATGCGGCTAAAACTCCTCCAGCTACCGTAGCCATTCCTCCAATCATAACAAGAAGAATTTCAGATTTAGTCATTTTATCTAAATAAGCCTTTATCATTAATGGAGCTTCAGTTTGACCAAGAAAAATATTTCCTGCAACACTTAAGCTTTCAGCCCCTGAAATATTTAAAAGTTTACTTAAGCTCAGTGCTAAGATTTTTACAACTTTTTGAATAATTCCTAAGTAAAATAATACTGATGTAAGTGCTGAAAAGAATATTATAGTTGGAAGAACTTGAAATAAAAACACATAACCAAAACTTTCAACATTAACCATGTCGCCAAGAAGAAATTTACTTCCTTCCATTGTGAAATCTAAAGTTTTAACAAATATTTTTCCGAAAAATTCAAATATTTTCTGAACAAATTCAACTTTAAGAACAAGTATTGCTAAAATCAACTGTGTAGCCAATCCAATTAGGGTGGTTTTCCAATTTATTGCTTTTCGATTACTACTAAATAGATATGCTACAAAAACTAAAAAAACCATTCCTATAATTCCTCTTAAAATACTTTCAATTGAAAAACCTTGACTGGCAATTAATTCTCTGTTCTGTTCAACTAATGGTAAAGAAAAAATGCTCAGGTATAGTTGAGAAAGTAATGTCATTTTATTATTTTTTTCTATTTATTTCATCTCTTAAAAAAGCAGCTAATTCATAATCTTCATTTTTAACGGCAATAGCAACTGCTTTTTCTAATTGAATCAAAGAAAGTTTAGAGTAATCTATTTTTTTTGTTTTTGGATTTTTATTTGAAACCTCTTTTTTGATTTTTTCAGTTTCTTCAGCTTTGATTATAATACCCGCCTTATCTAATACATTTTCATAGGTGAAAATTGGAGAATTAAACCTTATTGCTAATGCAATCGCATCAGATGTTCTGGAATCTATTATTTCTTCGATCTTATCTCTTACACAAATTAAGCTTGAGAAAAACACTCCATCTACTATTTTGTGGATTATGACTTGCTTTATTTTGATTTCAAAACAATCAGAAAAATTTTTAAACAAATCATGAGTTAATGGTCTTGGAGGTTTTATTTCTTTTTCTAGCGCAACAGCAATTGACTGTGCTTCAAAACCACCAATAACAACTGGCAATTTTCTTTCACCATTTTTTTCATTCAATAGAAGAGCATATGCTCCATTATGAGTTTGACTATAAGAAATACGGTTAATTGTAAGGCGAATTAAACTCATATAATTTAGGAGATATAATATCTTTCTAAAATAATAAAAAAAACAAGAGTTTAGGCTTTAAATGCTTTGAGTTTTTCAGTTAACCTTGGAACAACATCAAAAGCGTCTCCAACAACTCCGTAATCTGCCGCTTTAAAAAATGGAGCTTCCGGATCATTATTAATAACAACTTTTATTTTTGATGAATTAATTCCTGCTAAATGTTGAATAGCTCCAGAAATACCAATGGCAATATATAAGTTAGTCGCTACTGGCTTTCCAGTTTGACCAACGTGTTCACTGTGTGGTCTCCAACCCATGTCAGAAACTGGTTTTGAGCATGCTGTAGCCGCCCCTAATGTTTCAGCTAGTTCTTCTATAATATTCCAGTTTTCAGGACCTTTTAACCCTCTTCCAGCAGAAACTACTATGTCAGCGTCAGCAATAGATATTTTTCCTGACACTTTTTCGGTAGAATTTATAGTTATTTTCTTTTCACTTAAAGTTGGGTTGAAGTCTTCTAATAAGCCTTCAGCGTTGTTTTCAGAAATCCCAAAAGAATTACTTGATAACCCAATAATTTTAATATCAGAATCAATAGTTGAGTCGCAAAATGCTTTATTTGTAAAAGAAGTTCTTTTTATGGTAAAGGGGTTTAATGAACTTGGGAGTTCAACAACATTACTTATATAACCTGCTTCTAGTTCTATCGACAATAGTGGAGCCAAGTATCTTGTGTCTAGGCTGCTGCTTAGGACGATATAATTTGAGTTATTAGCTTTAGCCGCTTGAGCAATAACATTTGCATATAACTTGGCGTCAAAACTTTCCAGTTCAGAATTGGTAACTTTTAAAACTTTAGATGCTCCGTGCTTATTAAGTTCACTTGTGTCATCAACATTTAATACAATAGCAACTAAATTCGTATCTAGTTTTATTGCTAATTCTCTGGAATAAGAAACTATTTCAAGAGCATTTTTTTTGATTTTTCCTTTAAAGGATTCTACGTAAGCTAGTACAGACATTTGTATGATTTTATAGGACTTTAGCTTCGTTGTGAAGCAAGTCGATTAGTTGATCTAGGTTATCAGGTGAAACCAATTTAACCTCTTCTCTTGGAGCTGGTTTATAGAACTTTATTGATTTAGTTTTTGAACTTGAAGTAGAGGGTGGGATAACTTCTAAAGGCTTTTGCCTTGCTTGCATAATCCCTCTCATATTAGGTATCCTGAGGTCACTTTCTTCTACTAAGCCTTTTTGACCTCCTATAATTAGAGGAAGATCACAGCTTAAAATTTCTTTCCCTCCATCAATTTCTCTTTCAAATGTTGCTTTGGTTCCTTCTATTTCTAATTTAGTGCAGTTTGTAACAAAGTTAATTTGTAATAATCCAGCAATTAATCCAGGGACCATTCCGCCGTTATAGTCAATAGACTCTCTTCCAGCAATAATTAAATCATAATGATTAGACTTTATATACTCTGCAATCTCTTTAGAGACAAACATACCGTCGATTGGTTCAGAATCTATTCTTATAGCTTTATCAGCACCAATAGCTAAAGCTTTTCTTAAAGTAGGTTCTGTGTTTGAGCTGCCAACATTAATTACGTCAATCGTCGCATTTTGCTTTTCTTTAAACCACATCGCTCTTGTTAGCCCAAATTCATCATTTGGATTAATAACAAACTGAACCCCTTGGCTGTCAAAAACAGTGTCTCCATCAGTAAAGTTAATTTTTGATGTTGTGTCCGGAACGTGACTTATACAAACTAATACTTTCATATTTAATTAAAATTATTTAAACAAATATAAAATAAAATTGACTAATTACTATGCATGCATAGTAATTATTTTGAATTAAAATTCTCATAAGTCTATAAATATTTATATATTTTTACAAAAAATTTATTTCAACAAAATTATATTTATGAGAATTATTCAATTTAGAGAAGCTATATGTGAAGCTATGTCTGAAGAAATGAGGTTGGACGAGACTATTTTTTTAATGGGTGAAGAAGTGGCAGAATATAATGGAGCTTATAAAGCATCTAAAGGAATGCTAGATGAATTTGGAGATAAAAGAGTTATAGATACACCTATTTCTGAGTTAGGTTTTTCAGGAATAGGAGTTGGATCAACAATGACAGGTAATAGACCTGTAATTGAATTTATGACTTTTAACTTTGCACTTGTTGGTATTGATCAGATAATAAATAATGCAGCTAAAATAAGACAAATGTCTGGTGGTCAATTCCCTTGTCCTATAGTTTTTAGAGGGCCTACTGGTTCTGCAGGTCAATTAGGCGCAACTCATTCTCAAGCTTTTGAAAGTTGGTACGCTAACTGTCCTGGCTTAAAAGTGATTGTTCCCTCCAATCCATATGATGCGAAAGGATTATTGAAATCAGCGATTAGAGATAATGACCCTGTGATTTTCATGGAATCTGAGCAAATGTATGGTGACAAGGGTGAGGTTCCTGAAGAAGAATACTTAATACCTATTGGTAAGGCTGAGGTAAAAATAATCGGCAAAGATGTGACGATAGTATCTTTTGGAAAAATATTAAAAGAAGCGGTCAAAGCTATTGACCTATTAAAAAAAGATGGAGTTGAAGTTGAGCTTATTGATTTAAGAACAATTCGTCCTCTTGATATAGACACAATTATTGAATCTGTTAAAAAAACAAACAGATTAGTAATTCTTGAAGAGTCATGGCCTTATGGAAATATTTCAACTGAAATCACTTACCAAATTCAAAATCAAATTTTCGATTACTTGGATGCTCCAATTGAAAAAATTAATACTGCTGATACCCCAGCTCCCTATTCACCTGTTTTACTTGCTGAATGGATTCCTAATAGTCAGGATGTTATAAAGGCTGTAAAAAAAGTTCTATACAGAAAATAAGAATCCTGGTTTAAGCTATGAATCTATAAAGTTTTTTAATTAAAACTGATTTCGTTACTTTTGCCAGCTAAATTAAAAAATACTAAAAAACAACATATGGAATCAATGATGATTTGGATGCCAATTGCAATGGCTTTGTTAGGTCTAGCATACATGCTAGTAAAAAAATCCTGGGTAATGAAACAAGACGCTGGAGATGGAAAAATGAAAGAAATTTCTGATCACATCTATGAAGGTGCTTTAGCATTTTTAAATGCTGAATATCGATTACTAACAATTTTTGTATTTGGAGCAAGTATTGTATTAGCTGCAATTGCTTTTTATATGGACAGTACTTATTTAATTGTAGTGGCATTTATAATAGGCGCTATATTTTCTGCCTTTGCTGGAAATATGGGGATGAAAATTGCAACCAAAACAAATGTTAGAACAACTCAAGCTGCAAAAACTAGTTTGCCAAATGCACTTAAAGTATCCTTTGGAGGAGGAACTGTTATGGGACTTGGAGTTGCTGGATTAGCTGTATTAGGTTTAACTATGTTCTTCATTATATTCTATGAATATTTTATGGGTAGTGAATGGACAAATACCGATCAGATGACTATTGTTTTAGAAGCGTTAGCCGGTTTCTCTTTAGGAGCTGAATCTATTGCTTTATTTGCAAGAGTTGGTGGTGGTATTTATACTAAAGCTGCAGATGTTGGTGCTGATTTAGCTGGTAAAGTACAAGCTGATATCCCTGAAGATGACCCAAGAAATCCTGCTACAATTGCAGATAATGTTGGGGATAATGTTGGTGATGTTGCAGGCATGGGAGCAGATTTGTTTGGTTCTTATGTTGCTACTGTTTTAGCTGCCATGGTTTTAGGTAACTATGTTATTAAAGATATGGGTGGTGTAATTCAAGATGCCTTTGGCGGAATTGGACCAATATTATTACCAATGTCTATCGCAGGAGCTGGAATTATCATATCTCTTATAGGAACTTTATTAGTTAAAATTTCATCAAACGATGCAAAAGAAAAGGACGTTCAAAAAGCCTTAAACATTGGGAACTGGGCCTCGATAGCAATGGTTGCTGCTGCATGTTATGGCTTAGTTACTTGGATGTTGCCAGAAACTATGCAAATGGATTTCTTTGGTGAAGGTCTTCAAGATATTTCTTCAATAAGAGTGTTTTATGCTTGTTTAGTTGGTTTAGTTGTTGGTGCTGGAATTTCAGCATTTACTGAATACTATACAGGATTAGGTTCGAAACCAGTTTTAAAAATCGTACAACAATCAAGTACAGGTGCAGGAACAAATATTATTGCTGGATTAGCAACTGGAATGATTTCTACGTTCTCTTCTGTATTATTATTTGCTGCAGCAATATGGTCTTCATATGCTTTGGCTGGATTTTACGGAGTTGCACTTGCTGCTTCTGCAATGATGGCAACAACAGCTATGCAACTAGCAATTGATGCTTTTGGGCCAATTGCTGATAATGCTGGAGGGATTGCTGAAATGAGTGAACAAGATCCAATTGTAAGAGAAAGAACGGATATTTTAGATGCTGTTGGTAATACAACTGCTGCAACTGGTAAAGGTTTTGCCATTGCTTCTGCTGCATTAACTTCATTAGCTTTATTCGCTGCTTATGTAACATTTACAGGAATTGACGGAATTAACATCTTTAAAGCACCTGTTTTAGCAATGCTATTTGTTGGAGGTATGATTCCGGTTGTATTCTCTGCCTTAGCTATGAATGCTGTTGGTAAAGCTGCCATGGAAATGGTGAATGAAGTAGTTAGACAGTTTAAAGAAATTCCAGGGATTATGGAAGGTACTGGAAAACCAGAATATGATAAATGTGTTGATATCTCTACTAAAGCATCTTTAAAGGAAATGATGTTACCAGGTATATTAACAATTGGCTTCCCAATACTAGTTGTTTTAGTAGGTAAATTAGTTTACCAAGACAACAACATGTTAGTTGCCGAAATGCTAGGTGGTTATATGGCTGGTGTTACTGTGAGTGGAGTTCTTTGGGCAATCTTCCAAAATAACGCAGGAGGTGCATGGGATAATGCTAAAAAATCTTTTGAAGCTGGTGTTGAAATTAACGGGGTGATGACCTATAAAGGTTCTGAAGCACATAAAGCTGCTGTAACTGGAGATACTGTAGGAGATCCTTTTAAAGATACATCTGGTCCTTCAATGAATATATTGATTAAGCTTACTTGTTTAATAGGTTTGGTTATTGCTCCAATTTTAGGAGGTCACTCTTTAGAACCAAATCATGCTTCTGCTGATCACGAAATCAAGACGGAAGTAATGATTGAATCAGAGAATGATGTTTGGACTATGACTCGTACATATCAAGAAAATGGAGTAAAAACATCTAAAGTTATTACTGGAACTAAAGAAGAAGTTATGAAGCAAGCTGATAATATAGGAATAGCAGCTATGGGTCAGATTGAAAAAAAATAAATTTAAAAGAATTATTAATTAAGACCTTTTAAACTATTATCAACTTTACTGATAATTAGTTTGAGGTCTTCTTTATTTTTAACAAAGTCCAAATCATCTACATCAATTACGAGTATTTTTCCTTTATTATAAGTTTGTGTCCAAGCTTCATATCTTTCATTAAGTCGACTTAAATAGTCAATACTAATAGAGTTTTCATAATCTCTTCCTCTTTTATGTATTTGGTCGACTAAATTGGGTATGCCACTTCTTAAATAAATCAAAAGATCTGGAGCTTTTACAAAGGATTCCATGAGATCAAAAATAGATTTGTAGTTTTCGAAATCTCGGTTAGTCATAAGTCCCATTGCTTTTAAATTTGGAGCAAAAATAAAAGCATCTTCATAGATTGTTCTGTCTTGAATTATTTTTTTTCCATTTTTAATAAAGTCCATTATTTGTCGAAATCGACTGTTTAAAAAATAGATTTGAAGATTAAATGACCATCTTTCCATTTCATCGTAAAAATCGTCTAAATAAGGATTTTTCATTACATCTTCATAATGACCTTCAAATTTATAGTGTTTCGAAAGAAGTTTTGTTAACGTTGTTTTACCCGCTCCAATGTTACCAGCAATAGCTATATGCATATTTTAATTTTTACAATGACCCCTAATTTAGAATATATTTTTAAAAAATAAATCAAATTAAACTTTTTTCTCTCTCAATTGTCTATTCATTATAAAATGAATAATATTGCGCTTATAATAAAACATAAATTATGAAAAAATTTTTAACACTTTTTTTAATTATTAGCATTAATGGTTTTTCACAAGATTTTCAGGGAAGAGCTTATTATATGTCTAAATCTAATGTAAATACAGATTTTACTAAAAATATGCCACCAGATAGAGCTGAGCGTATAAAGGGTATGATGAAAAAAGCACTTGAAAAAAATTATACTTTAGAGTTTAATAGTAATTCATCTTTTTTTGAAGAAGAAGAAGTGTTAGAAGCAGGTCAAGGTAGTGGAAGAGGGTTTAATTGGATGCAGTTTGTTACTGGGCCTGAAGGAGGTTCTTTGCATAAAGATTTGCAGTCTAAAATTTATACTAATAAAAAGGAACTTTTTGGAAAAGTATTTTTAGTAAAAGACAGTATTATTCCTAGAAAGTGGGTTATGACAGGAGAAACCAAGCAAATAGGTATATATAATGCTTATAAAGCTACCATAACAAAAGAAGTGGAAGAAAGAGCATTTAATTTTGGACGTCGTCCTTCTTCAAACTCTAGTGAGGAAGAAGATAAGGAACCAGAAGCTCCAAAAATGAGAGAAGTAGTGATGAGCGCATGGTTTACACCTGAAATACCGGTATCTACTGGACCTTCCATGTACGGTGGTCTTCCAGGACTAATTTTAGAAATTAATGACGATAGAACTACAATTCTTTGTACTAAAGTAATTTTAAACCCTAAAGAAAAAATTAAAATTAAGGTACCCAAAAAAGGAAAAGTTGTTACCAAAAGTGAATTTGAACAAATTTCAGAGGATAAAGCTAAAGAAATGCAAGAAATGTATCAAGGAGGAAGAGGAGGAAGATCAACTAGGGTAATTAGAAACTAAACAATTATTTATTAATAAAAATCAATTTTAATGAAAAAAATACTTTTACTTATAGTTATACTTTTTAATTCTGTTGTGTACTCTCAAGTAAGGTTTGAAGGAGTTGTTACTGATTCTATGGGTAACACTATCATGGGGGCTAATGTTATTGCTATTGAGAAAGAATCAAAGATTTTAGACGGATTTGGAATCTCAAGTGATACGGGGTTTTATAGAGTTTCTTTAAAGAAAAATACAGATTATCAAATCAAAGTTTCTTTTATAGGTTTTCAACAGGTTGAGTTTGAGTTAAATATTAGTGAAGCTTTTGAAAAAAATATAATTTTAGAAGAACAAGCTGAAGCATTAGATGAAGTTGAAATAGTTTATGAAATGCCTGTAACTATAAAAGGAGATACAATAGTATATAATGCAGATTCTTTCAATACAGGTACTGAAAAAAAATTAGGTGATGTCTTAAAGAATTTACCTGGAATAGAAATAAATGAGGATGGAAGTATTGAGGTAGAGGGTAAAGAGATAACTAAAATTACTGTTGAAGGAAAAGATTTTTTTGATGGTGATTCTAAATTGGCTACTCAGAATTTACCTGCTAATGCAGTAGGAAAAATTGAAGTACTAAGAAATTTTACTGAAGTTGGTCAGCTTAGAAATGTTACAAATAATGAAGATAATATAGCTATTAACATTAAACTTAAAAGTGGTAAGGATAAATTTTGGTTTGGTGAAATTTTAGCTGGAACAGGAAATGCAGATAGAGTTCTGGCTGCCCCAAAAATATTTTATTATGCAAAAGATTTAAGCATGAGTGTTTTGGGTAACACTAATAATATAGGAGAGCCGGTGCTTTCAAGAAGAGACTTTTATAAATTTGGTGGAGGGTTTGGTAATTTAAATGCTCAAAACGGAACTTCTATAAATATTTCATCAGATGGTTCTGGAATTGGAAATCTTCAAAATAATCAAGCAAAATCTATCGATGCACAATTAGGTGCCTATAATTTTAGTCATTCTCCTAATGATTCGTGGGAAATAAGTGGTTTTGCTATTATGGCAAAAACTAAAAATATTGTTGAAGAAAAAGTTAAAAGAAATTACACAGTTACTAGTACTATTGAAGAAACTAGCGATTATGTGGTTCAAGATAATAGTCAACAACTTTATAAGTTTACCGCAGAATTTAAACCTAACGAAAGGCTACAAACAGAATACAATTTGCTGATTAAATCAGCAGATAATGAAGAAAATACTGACTTAATATCTTCATCATACATGGACTCAAGTAGCGGTCCTACAATACAACCTATTGAAACTGATGAAATAAACCTTTTAAGATCTGATAAGCCTAGTTCAATTAACCAAGAATTAAAAGCTTATTATACATTGAATGAAAATCATATTTTTTCTTTTGAAGCGCAGCATTTATCTCAAGATGAAGACCCTTTTTATAGAGCGATTAAGGAGTTGCAACCTTTTAGAGATATAATTTCTCTAGACACGGATCAATCAAAATTTAACATTAATCAAGTAAGAAAGACAAATACTAACAAAATTGAAGGAAAATTAGATTATTACTATATTTTAACTCCTAAGTCAAACCTTAATTTTACGTTTGGGGTTACTGATGTGAGCCAAAAATTTAATTCAAGTATTTTCCAAATTTTAGATAATAATTCAAATAAAAAATTTGATGATCCTGTTTTAGGAAATGATGTGGATTTCAAATTTACTGACAGTTATTTGTCTATGCACTACAGATTTATCACTGGAATTTTTACTTTTGACCCGGGAATTACTATACATTCCTATAAAACTGAAAACACTCAATTAGGAAACTTGGCTTCTGATTCGTATTCTGATATAAGACCGGATATGAGAATTTTTATGAAATTTAAAGATTCTGAGAGTTTAAGATTTACCTACAGAACTACAACACAATTCACTGATGTAAATAATTTAGCTTTAGGGTATGTTTTCAATAATTATAATTCTTTTTTTCAAGGAAATCCTAATCTTGAAGCTGCGAAATTTTATAGTTATAATTTAAATTATCAAAGTATTAATATTTTTACTTTTACTAATGTATTTGCGAGATTTAGTTATTCTAAAAGAAGTAATTCAATTCAAAACAAAACATTAATAAGTGGAATTAGTAGTGTTAGATCTGCAGTTAATTCAAATTTTCCTAGAGAATCATATTCAGCTTCAGGTAGAATAGACAAAAGATTTAAAAATTTTAAAGCTGGATTTAATATGAATTTTAATTATAGTGATTTTAATAATATAATAAATGGTAATCCAATAACTTCAATCAATTTCACTCAAAGCTATAAAGCAAGTCTTGCAACTAATTTTAGAAATAAGCCTAATCTTGAAATAGGTTATAGTTATAATAAAAGGGAGTATGATACTGGTAGATCAAAAAATTATTTCTTTACTGACTCTCCCTACGCTAGAGTAGATGCTTATTTTGGAAAAGGATTTGTCTTTACTGCAAACTATACTTATAACTATTACAGAAATGAAGAGGTGACTTTAAATAAATATAGATTTTTGGAAGCAGATCTATCTTATAATAAAAAAGGTTCTAAATGGGAATTTGGATTAGGAGTTACTAACCTGTTCAATGATACATCTGTAAATAGAGATAGCTTTAATCAGCTGTATAGCCAAACTAGATCTTATTTAATTCAACCCATATATACAGTTTTTAGATTAAAGTACGATTTAACCTCTTATGGTGGCGGAAGTTAAAATGGTTTAAAAAACGTTAACATCTATTTAATTTTTAATTTTTTCTTTCTTTAAAGGGTTTTATCTTTATTGATAAATAAAAATCACTTTAATTGAATTTCAAATCATTATTATTTTTTTTAATTTTTCCATTTTTTTGTTGGTCTCAATCTGGATTTGAATCCATATTATTGGCTGTTGAAAGTGATTCAAAAAAATTATTTCAAGGCTACATGTCTCCTTTAATGAAAGGAGCGATTTATAGTTCAAATGGAGGTTGGTTTAACTCTGCTAAAGTTCATAAGAAGCTAGGTGTTGATTTAAGTTTGAGGTTGAATGCTTCGTTTGTACCTTCAGCTGATCAAGTTTTTTCAATCTCAAATTTAGAATACATAACATCAAAGGTAGATGACTTGCCTACAATTATAGGATCTAATAGACAAGAAGATTTAATAATAACAATACCTTCGAATGGAATTTTACCAGAAATGAAGACTACTATTAAAGCTCCTAGGGGAATTAGAAGTAAGTTGCCTCTTGGAGCTGTTCCTGCTCCAGTTCTACAATTAGGGATAGGAATTCCTTTTGATACTGAAATAATTATCAGGTACAGCCCAGAATATCATAGAAAAGGAATTGATATGTCGTTAAAAGGAATTGGTATTAAGCATAATCTATTACAATATTTTGGTCCTATTGATAAGCTTCCATTAAATGTTTCAGCTTTAGCTTCATTTTCTAAAATGAAAATAGATTATGATATTCAGTCTTTTAGCTCTATTAATGGTTCTGGACAAGTAGCCCAATTTAGTCTTAATAATTATAATTTGTTGCTACTTGCTTCTTTAGACCTTATGGTTGTTAATTTTTACACTGGTTTTGGTTTAAGTGGAGGAAATTCTTCATTTAATATGCTAGGTCAATATGATTTAGAGTATAAAACCGAATCAAACATCCCAGTCACTAGGTCTTTGAAAGACCCAATTGATATGAACTTTAACGTTTCAGGATTTCAAACCACAATAGGAGCTAAGTTCAAATTTTTAATTTTTAGTGCCTTTGTAGATTTTACTTTCCAAGAGTACAATACTCTTTCTGCTGGGATATCAGTAAATTTTAGATAATTTTTTTAAATAAATAAATAAATAAATATATATTTGTAGTCTAATTTATTGTTAGAGGATCGATTTGACTGATTGCAACCTCTTTAAAAAAGTGCTAAAGCGTATGCTTCACACCATTTTAACCGTCAAATCACATCTAATTATAAATTTAATTGTTAATTAATTAAATATATAAAAATGAGTGAACAAAAATTATCAACTAAAGCTTTACATGCAGGGCATGACACAAGCTTAACACAAGGAACAAGAGCTGTTCCTATTTACCAATCAACATCTTATGTTTTTAATGATTCTGATCATGCTGCAAATTTATTTGCACTAGCTGAGCCAGGGTATATTTACACAAGATTAAACAATCCGACAAATGATGTTTTGGAACAAAGATTAGCAGCCCTTGAAGGAGGGATTGGATCTGTTGTGACTGCATCTGGAACAGCTGCAGTTTCTACGGCTTTACTAGTTTTATTAAGAGCAGGAGATCATATTGTAGCTTCTAGTAGTTTATATGGAGGAACATTTAACTTGCTAAATGTAACCCTTCCAAGATTAGGTATTACTACTACCTTTGTAGATCCGGATGATCCACAGAATTTTGCTGACGCCGTTCAAGAAAATACTAGAGTCTTTTTTGTAGAGTCTTTAGGGAATCCAAAATTAGATGTATTGGATTTGAAAGAAATTTCAAACCATGCTAAGGCATCAAAGGTTCCGTTTATTGTTGATAACACTGTAGCATCTCCAGCTCTACTAAATCCAATTGAACATGGAGCAAATATTGTTATTCATTCTTTAACTAAATATATTAACGGAAATGGAACAGCTCTAGGAGGAGCTATAATTGATGCAGGTACTTTCGATTGGTCTAGCGGAAAATTTCCCGAATTTACAGAACCTTCTGCTGGTTATCACGGACTTGTATATCATGATGCGATTGGTGCTGCAGCATTTATTGCTAAAGTTAGAATAGAAGGTCTTAGAGATTTAGGGGGTGCTTTGAGTCCGTTTAATGCATTTCAAATTATCCAAGGATTAGAGACTTTAGAAATTAGAATTAAAAAGCATAGTGAAAATGCACTAGAATTAGCTGAATGGTTAGAAAACAGAAACGAAGTAGAATGGGTGAATTATCCAGGACTAAATTCAAGTAAGTACAAAACTCTGGCAAAAAAATACCTTCCAAAAGGACAAAGTGGACTTATTACTTTTGGAGTTAAAGGAGGTTATGAATCTGCTAAAACAGTTGCTGATAAAACGACTATTTTCTCTCTATTAGCAAATATTGGAGATACTAAATCTTTAATCATTCATCCAGCCAGCACAACTCATCAACAACTAGGGTCTGAAGACCAAGCTTCTACAGGAGTTACAAGTGACTTGATTAGGCTTTCTGTTGGATTGGAAGACATAGGAGACTTAAAAAAAGATTTAGAGTTAGCTTTTTCAAAAATTGATTCAAAAGTTTTAGTATAAATTATTTATATGACAGATTTAAATAAGCTCAATATTTTTAATTATGTTTCATTTAATGGAACAAACTTTGATATGGAGCTTTCTTACCAAACTTTCGGATTACCTATGGGAGATGCGCCAATTGTGTTGGTTAACCACGCCTTAACAGGTAATTCAAATGTAGTTGGAGAAGGTGGTTGGTGGAATCCAATAATTGGAGAAGAAAAATTAATTGACACACAGAAATACTCAGTTGTAGCTTTTAATTTTCCAGGAAATGGATATGATGGGAATTTAATTGAAAATTATAAGGATCTAATTTTACGTGATATTGCCAAAATTTTTTTAATAGGATTGCATAAACTAAAAATAGAATCATTATTTGCAATAATTGGAGGTTCTATTGGAGGAGGCTTAGTTTGGGAAATGGCTGCTCTAGCTCCTGGTTTAGCCCAAAATTATATCCCTATAGCATGTGATTGGAAGTCTTCTGATTGGCTTATCGCTAACACAAGATTACAACATCAAATCTTAAATAATTCATCAAGACCGATTCATGATGCTAGAATACATGCTATGTTGTGTTATAGATCTCCTAAATCTTTTGATTTAAAATTTAATAGATCAAAAAATGAAATTTTAAATGTTTTTAATGTTGAAAGTTGGCTTCTTCATCATGGAGAAAAACTGCAAAATCGATTTCAGTTATATGCTTATAAACTAATGAATCATTTACTTTCTTCAATCGACATAACTAGAGCCGATGAAATAAATTTATCTGATATTATTACAAGAATTAAGGGTAATATATATATTGTTTCTGTTGATTCAGATTTATTTTTTACAGATTATCATAGTAGAAACACTTTTTATAAAGCCTGTAGAGTAAAAGACAATGTTTTTTATAGGCCTATAAAGTCTATTCATGGCCATGATGCCTTTTTAATTGAATTTGATCAGTTAAAGGATCTGTTGTCGGACATATTTATAAAAGAGAAGGCTTCATTGTTGAGGACTCTCGAAAAAATTTAATTTTTTTTTAATTGATTTTTGTTTTATCAATAACTAATACTACTTTTACTTTTTTTATTACAATAATGATAAATTTATCTTATTATCGTCAAAAATTTTACTTCTACTTCTATTTTGAAGCTGAAAAAGGACTTTTGTATATATAAGATACTATTAAAATATATAATTAAAGGTCCTGATTAAATCAGGACCTTTTTTTTTGATTAAATATGAAGAAAGTAGCAATTCAAGGAATAAAAGGATCTTATCACTACCAAGTGGCTAAAGAGTACTTTAATGATTCTGTTAAAATTATTGAATTTTTGTCTTTTGATGAAGTTGCAAACTCTGTTTCAAACGAAATATGTGAATTAGGAATTATGGCGATCGAAAATTCAATTGCAGGCTCTATAATACCAAATTATGCATTAATTGACGGTTTAAATTTAAATATTGTTGGTGAATATTTTATAAATATAAATCATCAGCTTATGGCCTTGCCAGGCTCTAGTATAGATGATCTAAAGGTGGTTGCTTCTCACCCAATGGCTTTATTACAGTGTAAAGATTTTTTTAAAAATTTTTATAACATAACTTTGGTTGAAGATAAAGACACAGCAGAAGTTGCTAAGAGAATATCTGAAAATAAAATTAAAAACACAGGAGCCATAGCAAGTGTATATGCTTCAGAGCTTTATGGCTTAGAGATACTTTCAAAAAATATTCAAACAATTAAGAATAATGAAACAAGATTTGTAGTTATTTCAAAAAATCCATTATCAAAAGATTTAGAATTGAATAAAGCATCTATTAAATTTTCTTTAAGTCATGAAACAGGAAGTTTAGCTTCGGTTCTAAATACCTTAAATGAATTTGATTTAAACTTAACCAAAATACAATCTTTACCAATAATTGAAATTCCATGGAAATATTCTTTTTTTATTGATATCACATTCAAATCAGTTAGTGATTTAAATAAATCTTTGAAACATATTGAGAAGAAAGCTGAACTGATAAAAATTTTAGGAGTTTATAAAAATAAAATAAAATGATAGAGCAGGCTAATAGACTAAATACTGTCGAGGAATATTATTTTTCAAAAAAACTTAGAGAAGTTTCGGAATTAATTAGTTCAGGTGAAAATATTATTAACATGGGAATTGGATCACCAGATTTATTTCCTTCCAAAAAAGTAATTGAAGCATTGTCTTTAAGTTTAAACGATCAGTTTGCTCACAAATATCAAAGTTATCAAGGACTTAAAGAACTTCGTAAAGCAATCTCAGATTTTTATTTTAGATTTTTTAAAGTCGATTGTGATCCAGACAATGAAGTTTTACCTTTAATGGGATCTAAAGAGGGAATCATGCATATTTCCTTAGCTTTTTTAAATGCTGGAGATGAGGTCTTAATTCCAAATCCTGGATATCCTACTTATTTATCAGTGACTAAACTAGTAGAAGCAAAGCCTATATTTTATAATTTATCAAAAAAAAATAACTGGTTTCCAGATTTAAAAAAATTAGAAAATCAAGATCTTTCAAAAGTAAAAATCATGTGGATTAATTATCCTCACATGCCAACTGGAGCTTCAGCAAGTCTACAGCAATTTGAAGAATTAATTGTATTTGCAAAAAAAAATAAAATATTATTAATTAATGACAATCCATATAGCTTTATTTTAAACAATGATTTTGTAAGTCTATTGTCAGTTAATGATTCTATGGAATTTGCTATGGAATTAAACTCGCTCAGTAAATCCTTTAATTTATCGGGATGGAGAGTGGGAATGTTAATTGGTTCAAAAGATAATATATCTAAAGTTTTAAAAGTGAAAAGCAATATGGATTCTGGAATGTTTTATGGCATTCAAAAAGGAGCTATTAAAGCTTTAAGTCTAAAGGAAACATGGTTTAAATCGTTAAACCTTAAATACGTCAAAAGAAGAGAGCTTATTTGGGAATTAGCTAGTTCTATAGAATGTGAGTTTGATAGAAGTTCAAAAGGCTTGTTTGTTTGGGCAAAACTTCCTGTTGGAATTAAAAGTTCAGAAAAATTTATTGATCAAATTTTAAAAGAAAAAAAAATATTTATAGCTCCTGGAACAATTTTCGGCTCTAAAGGAGAAGGCTACATAAGGTTTTCATTATGTATAGAAGAAGATAAAATTATTGAAGCAATTAAAAGGTGTAAAAAATGAATATAGCAATAATAGGTTTAGGTTTAATGGGAGGATCTTTTGCTTTAGACGTGAAATCAGTTATTTCAAATTCTATAATTTATGGTATTGATAGTTCTGATTTAAATCTTAGTAATGCGTTAGAATTAGGGCTAATTGATCAAGCTATTTCCTACAACGATCTTTTTAAAATGGACCTAGTCTTAATCGCAATTCCAGTAAGTCATTCTTTAATCGTAACTCCAATGGTGCTAGATAAAATAAATGATGACGCTTTGGTTTTTGATGTTGGTTCAACTAAGGAAACTATATGTGAAGTGTTAAAAAACCATCCTAAAAGATCTAATTTTTTAGCGGCTCACCCAATGGCTGGAACCGAATTTTCTGGTCCAAAAGCTGCCCATAAAGGATTGTATTTAGGTAAGACAAATATTTTGTGTGAATTTGAAAAAACAGATCTTAAATTGAGAGAATTCGCATTATATCTTTTTGACAAATTAAACATGAAGATTATTTATATGGATCCAAAATCTCATGATGTTCATATAGCATATGTTTCTCATTTATCTCATATTAGTTCTTTTATGCTTGGAAAGACGGTTATTGAAAAAGAAAAAAATGAAAAAAATATTTTTGATCTTGCGGGTAGTGGTTTTGAGTCAACTGTAAGGTTAGCAAAAAGTCTACCAGAAACATGGACCCCTATTTTTTTACAAAACAAAAATAATTTAATTATAGCCATTGAAGAATATGTTTCAAATTTAAATGATTTAAAGAAAATAATTCAAAATAATGATGAACAAAAACTTTCATCAATATTAAATGATACAAATAGAATTAAAGAAATATTAAGTAATAAATTAGAAAATGGAAAATAAAAAAGAAATGAGAAATTGGCTTAAAGACTTTAAGCTAAATCATCCATTAGTGATTGCTGGACCTTGTAGTGCTGAAACAGAAGATCAAGTGTTGAAGATTGCTCATGATTTAAAAAAGACTGATGTGTCAGTTTTTAGAGCAGGGATTTGGAAGCCAAGAACAAGGCCTGGTATGTTTGAAGGAGTTGGAGCGATTGGATTAAAATGGCTTAAAAAAGTAAAAAAGGAAACTGGACTACTAATCGCTACAGAAGTAGCTAATGCAAGTCATGTTAAATTGGCATTAGAGTATGATATTGATATTTTATGGATTGGAGCTAGATCAACAGTAAGTCCTTTTATTGTGCAAGAGATTGCCGATGCTTTAAACGGAACAGACAAAATTGTATTGGTTAAAAATCCTGTAAACCCAGATTTATCTTTATGGCTTGGAGGAGTAGAAAGATTGTATTCTGCCAATATCAAGAAACTTGGAGTTATTCATAGAGGATTTTCAACATATGAAAAAACTACTTACAGGAATAATCCAGAGTGGCAATTGCCAATTGAACTACAAAATAGATTTCCAGACTTACCATTGATTTGTGATCCTTCTCATATTGCAGGTAGAAGAGATATTCTTCAAGATATTTCTCAGACAGCTTTAGATTTAAACTTTGATGGATTAATGATAGAAACCCATACAGATCCTGATAATGCATGGAGCGATGCTGCACAGCAAATCACTCCAAAAACGCTTGTTAAAATGATGCAAGATTTGAAAATAAGAAAAGTCACTAATGAAGAGGTTGATTATAATAACAAATTAAATACACTTAGAACCCAGATAGATGTCATTGATCACGGATTATTAGATACTCTTGGTAAAAGGATGAAGGTTGCTATTAAGATTGGAGAGCTTAAAAAGAAAAAAAATGTTGCAGTTTTACAAACTAAAAGATGGAATGAGATTTTAGGAAAAATGATTTTAGAGGGAGAACAGAAAGGTTTGAGTGAAGAGTTTGTATTAAGAATGTTTAAAGCTGTACATCAAGAGTCGATTAATCATCAAGAAAAAGTTATAAACAGTAAATAATTATATGAGAGGACGAGTTTATAAATCAACTGGAAATTGGTATTCTGTTCATACGGAATCTATGGAGATTTATAAATGTAATATGAAAGGAAAATTTAGGTCTTTGGGAATTAAAAGCACTAATCCAATTGCCGTTGGAGATATTGTAAACTTTGAAGTAACTAACAGAGAAGAGTTGAAAGGGGTTATTTATGAAATTGAAAAAAGAGAAAATTATATAATCAGAAAATCTGTTAATCTCTCTAAACAATCTCATATAATAGCTTCTAACATCGACTGCTGTTTTTTAATTGTAACACCAAATAGTCCCGTTACTTCATCAGTATTTATTGATAGAGTTTTAGTTGCTACTAAGTCTTTTGGAATTGAAACTGTAATTTTGTTTAATAAAGTAGATGCTTATTCAGAAAATGATATAAAAGAAGTAGAACGTTTAAAAGATGTTTATGATCAAGTGGGGTATAAGTCATTAAAGATTTCTGCTTTAAAAGAACTTAATATTCAGGCTGTTAAAGATATTATGTCAAATAAAATTTCAATTTTCACTGGCCACAGTGGAGTTGGAAAAACAAGTCTTGTAAATGCATTAGATCCAAGTTTATTACTAAAAACGAAAGAAATATCTAAAATAAATGAACAGGGTCAGCATACTACAACATTTGCAGAAATGTTTGATTTAAATTTTGGTGCTTCTATTATAGATAGTCCTGGAATCAAAGGGTTTGGTCTAATCGATATTGAAAAAAATGAATTAGGAGATTTTTTCTTGGAATTTAATTTATATAAATCAAATTGTAAATTTAATAATTGTCTTCATCAAAAAGAGCCCAACTGCGCTATAAAAAATGCAGTTGAAAATGGCACTATTTCTGTATCTAGATATAAAAGTTATTTAAGTTTACTAGTAAATGATGAAAGTAACTATAGGACAGATTATTGGGAATAAATGAGAGTATTAATTCAAAGAGTAAAAAAAGCGAGTGTTGAAGTTGATAGCTTAACTGTTTCTTCAATTAATAGTGGTTTAGTGATTTTATTAGGAATTGAAAATGAAGATAATTCAATTGATATTGAGTGGTTGACATCTAAAATATCTCAATTAAGGATTTTTAACGATAAAAATAAGGTTATGAATAATTCTCTTATAGACGTTAAAGGAGATATAATAGTAATTAGTCAATTTACTCTTCATGCCTCTACAAAAAAAGGAAACAGGCCCTCATATATTAAGGCTTCTAAAAGTGATTTTGCCAATAAGATTTATAAAGATTTTTTAATTTCAATTGAAAATAAAATTAATAAAAAACCATTCTCAGGAATTTTTGGCGCAGATATGTTAGTTAAAATTGAAAATGATGGACCTGTGACTATCTTTATTGATTCAAAAAACAAAGAATAAGAGTGCGATGGGACTAAAAAAATTACAAAAGGAGGTGGATGTTTGGATTAAGGAACATGGTGTTCGTTATTTTGACCCATTAACAAATATGGCTCAACTTTCTGAAGAAGTTGGAGAAGTTGCTCGAATTATAGCGAGAAGATATGGTGAGCAGTCAGAAAAGGAATCTGACAAAAAGAAAGACCTTGCAGAAGAACTTTCCGATGTTATATTTGTTGTATTGTGCTTAGCTAATCAAACTGGTTTAGATTTAGAAAAAGCTTTTGACGAAAAAATAAAACTTAAAACAAAGAGAGACCATCTTAGACATAAGAATAATCCAAAACTAAAAAAATAAGAATGAATTTTTTAGTTGAACACACCAATTCTCGAATTAGTCATTCCTTTAATATTTCGGGTTCAAAAAGTGAATCTAATAGATTACTTATTCTAAAACATATATTTAAGAATATTAATATCGAAAACATCTCTAATTCAGATGACACTAAAGTTTTAGAGAGTTTTTTAAACAAAGAATCTAATTTTATTGATGTACATCATGCTGGAACTGCCATGCGGTTCTTGACGGCTTATTTATCAATTAAAAACAATAATTCTTTTCAAATTACTGGGTCACAAAGAATGCGGAATAGGCCAATAAAAATTTTAGTTGAGGCGTTAAATGAATTAGGTGCCGATATTAAATATTTAAATAAATCAGGATATCCTCCTTTAGATATTAGTGGTAAAACACTTGAAGGTGGTGAAATTTCTTTGAGTTCTGAAGTTAGTAGTCAGTACATTACTGCTCTAATGCTTATTGCTTCTTCCTTAAAAAAAGGATTAATCATTAATTTAGAAGGATCTGTTACTTCTAAACCATACATTGAAATGACTTCAAGTATTTTAAATAGAGTAGGAGTTAGATGTGAGTTTGTTGGAAATAAAATTTTAATTCAATCAACTAAATCAATTAATAAAAGTATTCAGAAAGTTGAATCCGATTGGAGCTCACTTTCATATTTTTATAGTATTGTAGCATTGTCTAAAGGATCAAAATTAAAAATCGGTAGTTATAATATTAATTCAATTCAAGGAGATAAAAAATTAATTGACATTTACAGTAAACTTGGAGTTGAAACTGTATTTGAAAATGATATTATTTCTATTAATAATATTAATTCATCAGACTCTTTAGGCTCTTTGGAATTAAATTTATCTGATACACCAGATATTGCGCAAACAATTGCTGTAACTTGTTTTGGTTTAGGATTGTCATGTGACTTATATGGGTTAAATACTTTAAAAATTAAAGAAACAGATAGACTTGAAGCTATGAAAATCGAATTAACTAAACTTGGGGGAGTTGTTGACATTACAAAAGATAGTTTTCATCTAAAGAAGGTTGTCGAAATAAAATCAAATGTTACCATAGAAACTTATAATGATCATAGAATGGCGATGGCATTTGCTCCTTTAGCGATTTGTAAGCCAATAAGTATTAATAATCCTGATGTAGTTTCAAAATCATTTCCTGATTTTTGGACTCATTTAAAAGGAATGAATTTTATAATTTCAAAAATTTAATTTAATTAAGTGCCAATAAACTTGACTTTGCTAGCTTCAGGAGTGTATATTTGCACCTTCTAAATTTATATACATGAAACTATCGCAATTTCACTTTGATTTACCAACCGAACGTTTGGCAGAATATCCTTCAGATCATAGGGATGAGTCTAGATTAATGGTTTTAGACAGAAAAAAAGAAACAATTGAGCATAAAGTTTTTAAAGATGTTGTCAATTATTTTGACGACGGAGACACTTTTGTTATGAATAACACTAAAGTTTTTCCTGCTAGACTTATGGGTAATAAAGAAAAAACAGGCGCTAGAATTGAAGTTTTTCTTTTAAGAGAGTTAAGTGCTGAGCAAAGACTTTGGGACGTGTTAGTTGATCCTGCTAGAAAAATCAGAATTGGAAATAAGCTTTATTTTTCAGAAGATGACAGCTTGGTTGCTGAAGTAATAGATAACACTACATCAAGAGGAAGAACACTTAGGTTTTTATTTGATGGATCTTATGAAGAGTTTCGTAAAGCACTTTTTGAGCTAGGCCAAACTCCTTTACCTAAGTTTATTCAAAGAGAAGAAGAAGAATTAGATAAAGAAAGATTTCAAACTATATATGCAAAACATGAGGGAGCAGTAGCTGCCCCAAGTGCTGGAATGCACTTTTCAAAACATTTGCTTAAAAAGTTAGAGATTAAGGGTGTTAATATTGCTGAATTGACATTACATGTAGGTTTAGGTACTTTTAACCCCGTTGAAGTAGAGGATTTATCTAAGCACAAAATGGATTCTGAGGAACTTTTTATTGATCAAAAGGCTTGTGATATTATTAATACTACTAAGAAAAATAAAAAAAGAATATGTGCTATAGGTACTACATCTATGAAAGGATTAGAATCATCAGTTTCATCTTTTAATACTTTAAATCCGTATAGTGGTTGGACTCATAAATTTGTTTTCCCTCCTTACAATTTTAGAATTGCAGACTCTTTGATTACAAACTTTCATACTCCTAAATCAACATTATTGATGATGGCATCAGCTTTTGCTGGACCTGACTTTATTAAGGAAGCTTATAATATTGCTATTAAAGAAAAATATAATTTTTATTCTTATGGTGATGCAATGTTAATAATATAGAAAGTTATTTATGATAGTTAAAAAAGACATACGTTCTTTAAGTCTAAGAGAGTTATGTTCTTTTTTTGAAACTAATAATTATCCTGCCTTTAGAGGTAATCAAGTTTATAATTGGTTATGGAATAAATCCTGTTTTTCTTTTGACGAAATGACAAATCTATCTTTGGATTTAAGAGAGGTTTTAAAAAAAGACTTCGTTATTAACCACATTAAAATAGATGAAATTCAAAAAAGCAATGATGGTACTATTAAAAATGCTGTAAAACTTTTTGATGATCTTTTAGTTGAGTCTGTTTTAATTCCTGTCAAAAACAGGACAACTGCCTGTATTTCAAGTCAAGTTGGATGTAGTTTAGATTGTGAGTTTTGTGCCACTTCTAAATTAAAAAGAATTAGAAACCTTAACCCTGATGAAATTTTCGATCAAGCCTCAACTATAAACCTACAAAGTAAGCTCTATTATAATAGGCCTATTTCTAATATAGTTTTTATGGGTATGGGGGAGCCATTACTTAATTATAAAAACTTAATGATGGGCATTGAAAAGATAACTAGTAAAGAAGGTTTAGGGATGTCTCCAAAAAGAATAACAGTATCTACATCTGGAATTTCTAAAATAATTATTAAGATGGCAGATGAAAACGTGAAATTTAATTTAGCGGTTTCCTTACATTCTGCTATTGAGGAGACACGAAATAAAATAATGCCTTTTTCAATAAAATTCCCCTTAACTGATTTACAAGAAGCTATTAAGTATTGGAATGACAAAACTCAAAAAATAGTAACTTATGAATATATTGTTTGGAAAGGAATTAATGATGATTCGAAACATATAGATGCTTTAGTTGAATTCTGTAAATATTCTCCATCAAAAGTAAACATAATAGAGTATAATAAAACTGACAATGATTTTTTCGTTCCTGCTGATGATAGTATAATTAACAAGTATATTGAAAAACTTGAGAGTAATAGAATTCCTGTTACTATTAGAAAGTCTAGAGGAAAAGATATTGATGCAGCTTGCGGACAATTGGCTAATAAATTAAAGCAATAAAAATTATTTATTTGAATTGTATAATTATTATATGAAAACGGTAGAGTTAATCAAATTACCAATTAAAAAAGAGATGGAGCTTTTTGAAAAAAAGTTTTCTAATCTAATGATTTCTAACGTTTCATTGCTTAACAGAATCACTCATTATGTGGTTAATAGAAAAGGCAAGCAAATGAGACCTATGTTTGTTTTTTTAAGCTCTAAATTAATTTCTAGTGAAGTTAGTTCTGAAAAAGTTTATAGAGCAGCTTCGATAATTGAACTAATACACACGGCCACTTTAATTCATGATGACGTTATTGATTCAAGTAACATGAGAAGAGGTTTTTTCTCTTTGAATGCTCTTTGGAAAAACAAAATTGCAGTTTTAGTTGGGGACTTTTTATTGTCTAAAGGAATGTTACTGTGTATTGATAATAATGATTTTGATCTTCTTAAGATCATATCTAGTTCTGTGAAAGATATGAGTGAAGGGGAGTTGTTACAGATAGAAAAAGCTAGAAGATTAGATATTGATGAGCAAACCTATTTTAAAATTATAACAAAAAAAACAGCATCACTTATCGCTTCATGTTGTGCCTTAGGAGCCGCTGCTTCTAATGGATCAAAAGATCAAATTGAATTTTTTAGAAAATTGGGAGAAAAAGTTGGAATAGCTTTTCAGTTAAAAGATGATTTGTTTGATTATGGTGACAAAAAAATAGGAAAGCCAGTTGGTGTAGATTTAAAAGAAAAAAAATTAACTCTTCCGGTAATTTATGCTATTAATAACTCATCGAAATCAAAAAAAAAATGGTTAATTAATTCTATAAAAAATCAAAACAAGAATACTAAAGTTATTAAAGAAGTTATAGATTATGTGAAGGCAGTTGGGGGATTAGAGTATGCTAATAACAAACTTAATTTGATTCATCAATCAGCTTTAAATGACCTAAAAGAATTAGATGAAAGTGTTTACAAGGAAAGTCTTATTAAACTTATAAACTATGTCATTGAGAGAGAGTATTAGACTTTCAATTTAATACGTATTGTTTTCCTAATTCATTATTTTTTATTTAAATTGTTTATATAAAATCAACAAATTGATATCTAAAACAACAATTGACAAAGTTTTCGAACAATCTCTGGTAGAAGAGGTGGTTGGAGATTTTGTTCAGTTAAAAAAAGCAGGATCAAATTTCAAAGGTTTAAGTCCTTTTTCAAATGAAAAAACACCAAGTTTTGTTGTTTCTCCAGTAAAGCAAATATGGAAAGATTTTAGTAGTGGAAAAGGAGGTAATTCTGTTGCTTTTTTAATGGAGCATGAGCATTTTACTTATCCAGAAGCCATAAAATATTTAGCTAGAAAATATAATATAGAAATTGAAGAAACTCAATTAAATTCTCTGGATAAAGAAAAAGCTAGTGAAAGGGAAAGTTTATATATTGTTTCGGAATATGCTAAAGATTTCTATAAGACCACATTAAACAACTCTAATCAGGGAAAAGCAATAGGTCTTTCATATTTTAAAGAGAGGGGGTTTGTTAAGGAAACAATTGAAAAGTTTGATCTTGGTTTTTCTCCAAATGAAATAGGTTACTTTTCAAATTCAGCTATAGAAAAAGGTTATAATAAAGATTTTTTAGAAAAATCTGGTTTAACAATTTTTCAAAATTCTAAATCTATAGATAGGTTTAGAGGAAGAGTTGTTTTTCCAATTCACAGTATGTCTGGAAGGATCTTAGGATTTGGAGGAAGAATATTAAACACAGAGATTAAAACAGCAAAATATTTAAATTCACCTGAAAGCTTAATATATAATAAAAGTAAAATTCTTTATGGAATTTATTTTGCTAAACAAGAAATTGCAAAGCTAGATAATTGTTATATCGTAGAAGGTTATACTGATGTAATTCAGCTTCATCAAAGGGGAATTAAAAATGTAGTTTCGTCTTCAGGGACAGCATTAACAATAGATCAAGTTACTTTAATCAGGAGATTAACCTCTAATATCACTATGTTGTTCGACGGAGATAAGGCAGGGGTAAATGCTACTTTAAGAGGAATTGATTTGATATTGTCAGCAGGGCTCAATGTTAATGTTTGTGCTTTTCCAGATGGAGAAGATCCTGATAGTTATACTCAAAATCGAAGCTACGAAGAAGTTAATGACTTTTTAACTCAAAATTCTCAGGATTTTATTCAGTTTAAAGCCTCTATTTTAATAGAAAAAAGTAAAAATGATCCTATTTTAAAAGCTAAAACAATTAATGAAATAATAAATAGTATTTCTATAATTCCTGATAGAATAAAACAAGAAATTTATATAAAGCATTGTTCTAGAATAATGGATGTTTCCGAGGAAGTTTTATTTAATTCTTTAGCCCAACGTAGTAAAAATGAAATCCCCGTTCTATCTAAAAAAAGAATCATTAAAATTGAAAAGACTTTAAAGCTTCAGAAAATTGATATTCTATTTGAACTAGAACGAAAAATAATCGAAATTTTATTATTGTACGGGAATAGGGAGGAACAGTTTGAAGAGCTTATATTGAAAAATGATGAAAAAGGCAATATTTTGTTAGAGCCAACAATAGTCAACTCATTAGTTCATAAAAAGATTTTTTTAGACCTACAACAAGACGAAATAGAATTTACTAATGATTCTTTCAAAATAATTTATAGTAAAATTATTCAGGAATATCATGAAAATGAAAAATTAATATTAGATGTTTTTTTAAACACCATGGATATTGACTTGTCTAATCAAGTGACTTCTATATTAATGAGTGAAGATCAATATCAATTACATGACTGGTTAAGTAAAGATATTTTAGTAAAAGATAAAGATAAGGTCGTAGGCCAGCTTGTTACTGAAACTATTCTTAGTTTAAGAACTTACTTGATCAATGAAAAGGTTAAGGAGTTACAGTTTCAGACCAAGCAAAATAACACAGATAACTCTGAAATTCTTAAAGAAATTAATGATTATTATAAGTTAAAATCACTTCTTTCTAATAAACTAAACAGGGTTATTTAATTTATCTTAATTCTTCAGGGATTAGATAAATTGGAATAGGGTTCATCTTATGAAGATTTTGCTTATTTAGTTTACTTAAGATATCAAAAACCTCTTTTTTTCTTCCTTTGAAATCCAATGAATTTTTTCCTAAATCTTTTTGTTTCATAGCCCATTCTAGTTCGCTGTATGATGCGCCAATTTGATGTTCATCTGTTCTTTCATCATCCCAAAGTCCATCAGTAGGTTCTGCAGCTATAATTTCTTTATTAATGTTGAGATATTTTGCTAATTTAAAAACTTCAGTTTTATAGAGGTCAGCAATTGGGCTGATGTCTACGCCTCCATCTCCATATTTGGTGTAAAAACCCACTCCAAAATCTTCTACTTTATTTCCCGTTCCAGCAACTAAATAATTGTTAACACTAGCGAAATAATATAGTGTAGTCATTCTTAATCTAGATCTAGAATTAGCTAGCGACAGCAAGTGATTTTTTTCATTTAACCCATCAATTGAGTTTCTGAATGAATCAAATACATTACTTAAGTCTATTGTTTTTGAGGAAACATTTTTAAAACTTGAAGACAACCATTTAATGTGATTTGTTGCTCTGATTTGTTCATTAGTATTTTGAAAAATAGGCATATCTAAACATAATATAGGTAAACCTGTTTTAGCACAAAGTGTAGAAGTTAATGCGGAGTCTATACCGCCAGAAATTCCAATAACAAATCCTTTTGTATTAGAATTTTTAATATATTTCTTTAACCAGTCAATAATATTTTCTGAAATTTTTGCTGAGTTCATTAATTTAAATATATTTTAAATGATTTAGAATTATTGATTTAGTTTGTACTAGTTTTGATCATCTTATGATTTTAAACGTAAAATTAGTGGTTTTATGAGTTATTTTAAAATTTACAAAGTTATTTTATTTGTTTTTTTATTAAATACACTTGCTTGCTCTCAAATACACAAAAAAGCTAGTTTGGATATAATTCGTTTTGAAAAAGAATTTTTCAATTCAAACGAACAGTCTCTCCCTGAATTGATTAATAAGTATCCGTTTCTTTTTCCAAAAGAATATCCAATGTCTACTTGGAATCAGTTTTTAAAGGACTCAGTTAAATTAGAAATATATAACGAAACCATGCAAGTGTTTAAAGATTTTAAACCTATTGCTAAAGAAATAGAGTTAATTTTTAATAATTCAAAAAGTTTATTTCCTAAATTTTTTTCACCAAAAGTTTTTACTTTAAATTCTCAATCTGAATATTCAGATAGAATTATTTATGCAGATTCTTTGTTATTTATTTCTTTAGATTCTTATTTAGGTAAAAATTATTATCCAGAATTGCCTAATTACATTTCTCATAAAATGAGTAAAGAATTTTTGTCTACTGATTTAGCTATAAGTATTGTTTCTAGTTATATCGTAAAAGATCCCAATAGAACTTTACTTTCAGAAATGATATACCACGGAAAAATATTATTTATTAGCAGATTGTTGTTTCCTGAAGGTCAAGACTATATATTATTTCATTCTTCTGAGGAAAAAATTAAATGGGCTAGCGTTAATGAAAAAAATATATGGGCTTTTTTTAGTGAAAAGGAGTATCTATTTAATACTAGTCAAGACTTGAGTTTAAGATTTATTTCTTCTGCTCCTTATTCTAAATTTAATCTTGATATAGATAAGGATTCACCAGGTAGTATTGGAAAGTGGATTGGCTTTAATATAGTTAGTTCTTATATGAAATACAACAAAGTTAGTATTGAGGAATTGATTAAGACAAATAATTATAAAATCTATAAAAAATCAAAATATAAACCAAAAAAATAATGAAAAAAACACAAATCTCTTTTGATGTCGAGTTAGATGAAAATAAAATACCTGAAAAAATCTCTTGGTCAGCATCAGATGGAGGAGTTAGTGATGAAGAATCCAAAGCAGTTTTTCTATCAGTTTGGAATCATGCATCTCAAGAAACATTAAAAATAGATCTTTGGACAAAAGACATGCCGTTAGATCAAATGAATGTATTTTTTCATCAAACTTTAGTTAGCATGAGTGATACATTTTTAAGAGCTACTCAAAATGAAAAAATGACAGACTCGTTCAAGCAATTTTGCGATTATTTTGCAGAAAACCTAAAAATTAAATTACCTCCAAATTAAAATCTTGAATTTGCTGTAGTATTTCTTTTCTGCCAGTTTTGTCTTTAGAAGAACTTACTATGTACTCTGGAGAAGTTTTAATTGTACTGTTGATTTCATTGATGTATTTATTAGGTTTTTCTTCTTTTTCAGTTTTTCTAAGCTTATCGGTTTTAGTGAAAATTATTTTAAAAAGTATATTATTTTTGAATAACCAGTTCATGAATTCAATGTCAATTTTTTGTGGGTCTAGTCGGATATCTATTAGAACGAAAGTTAGTGTGATAGGATTTCTGTTTGTAAAATAATCTACTATTATATTTTCAATTTTTCTTTTTTCTTTTTTTGAGGTCTTTGCATACCCATAACCTGGTAAGTCAACTAGAAACCAATTTTTATTAATTAAAAAATGATTAATTAACAATGTCTTTCCGGGTGTTCCGGAAATCTTAGCTAGTTTTTTATTTTGGGTAAGCATGTTTATCAATGAAGATTTTCCAACATTTGATCTTCCTATAAATGCAAATTCTGAGAATTTTCCAGATGGGCAATCTTTTGTTTCAGAACTACTTTTTATAAAAACAGATGATTTGATTTTCATCTTAGAAATTCTTTTCAGAAAACCACTTTTCTACGATAGTGTTAAATTCATCTGGATGTTCCATCATGGGAGCATGACCACATTTTTTCACCCAGTAAAGGGTAGAATCAGGAAGAAGTTTGTGAAATTCATTGGCAACTTGTGGAGGAGTTACCTTGTCGTTTTCACCCCAAATTAAAGCTGTGGGAATATTTAATTTTGGAAGATCATTAGCCATATTATGTCTAATTGCACTTTTAGCCATTGCTAGTATTTTTATAACTTTTCTTCTATTGTTAACAGATTCAAAAACCTCATCTACCACTTCTTTTGTTGCTACTTTAGGTGAGTAAAAAACATCTTCTGTTTTCTTTTTAATAAACTCATAATCTCCTCTTTTGGGATAGGTGTCTCCCATGGCATTTTCATATAGACCAGAACTTCCAGTTAGAACTAAGCCTTTGGTGTTTTCTGGAAATAGTTTGGAGTGAATTAGACCAACATGTCCTCCAAGAGAATTTCCGACTAAAATAACTTGATCTAGTTTTAAGTGCTTGATAAAATTATTTATAAATTTCGCAAAGTACTTAACATTAGTGTCTAAAAGAGATGCTGTGTAAATAGGTAATTCAGGCATGAAGACCTGGTAACCTGTTTTTGGAAAATGAGATATAAACCCTTCAAAATTTCCAAGACCACCCATAAGACCGTGTAATATGATAATTGGCTTGCCCTCTCCCTCTTTTATATATTTGAAACCACCTCCTTTAATTTGTTGTTTAAATTTCATGTAAACAAAAATTTTAATTACAAATATAGGTAATTAGTTTTTATAAATTTTTTATTAAAAAGCATAATATTCAGGTTAATTAACGCTATTAAACCATTGACAATAAGATATTTATAATGAAATATATATTCTTGAATAAAATTATCAACAAAGTGGTAAAAAGTGGTAAAAAGTGGTAAAATTTCAATATATTTGAGTTAAACCAAAATTTAATAGTTGATTAATTTAATTGGAACATATGAATGTAAGGCAGATGTCAAAGGACGTCTGATGCTTCCTGTTGCATTAAAAAAGCAATTGGGCGTTAACTTAAATGAAAGTTTTATTCTAAAAAGATCTGTTTTTCAACCATGTTTAGAGCTTCATCCTATAGTTGAATGGAAGCTTACCATGGATAAAGTAAACACGCTTAATAGATTTATAAAAAAAAACAATGATTTCATTAGGCGGTATACGGCAGGGGTAAGAATTGTTGAACTTGATAATAGTGGCAGAATATTAATTCCAAAAGATTTACTTAAATCTTATTTTTCAAAAAATGAGTTAGTGCTTACATCTGCAATTAATATTATTGAAATATGGGATAAGCAATCATATGAAAAAATAATAAATGATCCTAAACTCGATTTTGGAAAATTGTCAGAAAGTGTAATGGGTAATTCAAATAGCGATGTATCATAAACCAGTAATGCTTGATGAGTCTCTAGAAAATTTATGTATTAAAGAAAGTGGAATTTATGTCGACTTAACCTTTGGAGGAGGAGGACATTCCAGTGGAATTTTAAAATTTTTAAGTAAAAAAGGAAAATTGGTGGCTTTTGATCAAGATGTCGATGCCATAAATAATAAAATTGATGACGAAAGGTTGCTATTGATTAATCAGAACTTCAAACATTTAAAGCAAAATTTAAATTATTACGGATTCAAAGAAGTAGATGGGGTTTTAGTAGATCTTGGTGTTTCTTCTTTTCAATTTGATCAACCTGAAAGAGGTTTTTCTATTAGGTATGATGCAAATTTAGATATGAGGATGAATAAAAATGCTGAATTAAAAGCATCAGATGTTTTAAATAATTATCCAGAATCTTCCTTAGCTAAAATTTTTTATGATTATGCAGATTTAAGAAATTCAAGAGCTATTGCTAAACATATTGTAGATTTTAGATCTGATAATCAAATTAAAACAACGAAACAATTTAATGATTTGATGAGTTCATTTTTACCAAAAGGATATGAGAATAAAGTTTTAGCTAAAATATATCAGTCTTTAAGAATCGAAGTTAACAGTGAAATAGATGCCTTAAAAGAGATGTTATCTCAACTGCCTGATGTAGTTAAAAAAGGTGGCAAAATAGTTTTAATTACATACCATTCTATAGAAGATAGATTAGTGAAAAGATTCATTCAAAATGGTTGTTTTGAATCTGAACCTGTAAAAGATGATTTTGGAAAATTGAATTTACCGTTTAAAAAATCATTTAAGTTCAAGGTGCCTTCAATTCAGGAAGTTAAATTAAACAATAGAGCTAGAAGTGCGAAGTTAAGATCGGCAATAAGATTATGAGTAATAATTTAAAAAAAATATTATTAGGAACTTTTTTAGTTGAAGAAGGTTCCAAGAAAAATTTAAGGTTTGTAATATTCCTTTTTTTATTATGCATTGTAATGATTTATTCTTCTCATTCAGTTGATAAAAAAATAATATTAATTAGTGATGTAAAAAACGAAGTTTCTGTTTTACAAAGTGAATTCATTGATAATAGAAAAAAAGTAATGAAATTAAAAATGGAATCTAATGTAGCTTCTGTTATGATTGACAAAAAAATTAAAAGCTCAACCAGTCCACCCAAAATAATAATAATAAACTAATGCTAACTAATCAAAAACAATTCTTATACAGGCTCTATTTTGTTGCTAGTATACTGGTTGTTTTAGGTTTAGGCATTGGATATAAAATTTTTCATATCCAATTTATTGAAGGTGATAAGTATAGAAAAATAGCTATTGAAAAAACTATACAAAGTTTTAAAATTACACCTAAAAGAGGGAATATATACTCCTATGATGGCAGCTTGTTAGCATCTTCATCTACTAGCTATGATGTTTTTTTTGATGCCCTTACAGTATCAAAAAATAATTTTGACAAAAACATAAGTCAACTTTCTAAGGCTTTATCACAAACCCTTAATAAGCCTTACGAATATTATTTAAACTCTTTTAATATTGCAAAGAATCAAAGTAGAAGGTATCATTTAATTGCTAGAAATATTTCTATAAATCAATTGAATGAAATAAAAAAAATGCCATTATTTAAATTGGGTGGTGTAAAGGGCGGATTAATAGTTGAAAAAAAGAATTCTAGAGAGTATCCTTTAAATAAAATTGCTGAAAGAACTATTGGATATGAGAGAATAAATAAAAAAAATGAATTTAAAGGGGTCGGTCTTGAGCATGCTTTTGGTTCAGTTTTAAGAGGAAAAAACGGCTCACAGCTTATGCAGAAAATTTCTAATGGAAAATGGAAGCCAATATATACTGAGAATAGGGTAGAACCTAGGTCAGGTTCAGACATAGTAACTACCATTAATGTAGGATTTCAAGATATTGCTCATCATTCGCTTTTAGGTCAATTGGAGAAGTTTGAAGCAGATCACGGTACTGTTGTGGTAATGGAAACAGAAACCGGAGCTATAAAAGCTATTTCAAATTTAGGCAGAACAACAGATGGTAAATATTATGAAAAATTAAATTATGCTGTCGGTGAACATTTTGAGCCAGGATCTACTTTTAAACTAATGGCTGTGATAGCTGCCTTAGAAGATGGCATTGTAGATACCTCAACAATTGTAGACACTAAAAATGGTTTACTTTCATTCTATGGGAGTACCGTTAGAGACTCTAAAAAAGGAGGATATGGTAAAATCTCTGTTAACGATGTTTTTAAATTTTCTTCTAATACAGGAATAGTTAAAATTATTAATGATGGATATTCAATTAGTCCAGAAGTTTTTTCCAATAGGTTATATAACATGGGTTTAAACAACAAGCTTGGGCTTTCTATTCTTGGCGAAGCTAGTCCTAAAATTCCTCATCCTAAAGATAAAGACTGGAGTGGTTTATCATTGCCATGGATGGCATATGGTTATGGGGTTTTGTTAACCCCTCTTCAAATTTTAACTTTTTATAATTCAGTAGCAAATAATGGCGAGATGGTAAAGCCTATTTTTTTGAGTGAAGTAAATACATTTTCTAATCAAACTATGGAAATGAAAAAAGTTGTATTAAACCCCTCTATTTGCTCTGAACAAACTTTAAATAAAGTAAGAGTTATGTTGGAAAATGTAGTTAATGATAAAGGTGGAACTGCTTATAATATTAGATCTAAAAAATATAAAATAGCTGGAAAAACTGGAACAGGCCAAGTTGATTATAATACTGATAATGTACAATATATTTCAAGTTTTGTTGGATATTTCCCCTCTGATAAACCAAAGTATTCATGTATAGTTGTTATTCATAGACCAAACAAGAAATTAGGTTACTATGGATCAACTGTTGCTGCACCTGTGTTTAAAAAAATAGCTGATAAGTTATATTCTTTAACACCTGAGTATAAAGAAACAAATTTATTAGATGATCAAAAGTTAAACGATTTTTTATTTAATGAATTGAATGATATTAATGTTTCTAAAAAATTAGAAATAAATGGAAAGAACTTTTCTGACATTTTACCTTATTTAGAAAATTTAGGCTTTTCAGTTGAATTTAAAGGAACAGGATTGGTAGTTAAAAAGCACACGATAATTGAAGGCGCATCAAGCAAAAAAATTATTTTAGAATTATCATGAAATTATTAAGAGATATTCTTTACGGAGTTAATATAGTTTCAGTTTCTGGATCTACTGAAATTAATTTCAATAAGATAGAATTTAATTCTAATAAAATTTCTAAAAATGATTTATTCATTGCGATCAAAGGCAATAGAGTTGATGGAAACATGTATATATCAGATGCTATTGAAAATGGAGCAAAAATTATTTTGAGTGAAGATTTAGTGACCAAATTAACTAAAGACGTTACTTATGTGATTGTAAGAGACAGTAGAGCTGCTTTAGCAATTATTTCATCAAATTATTATGATAATCCGACATCAAAATTTAAATTAATAGGTGTAACAGGTACAAATGGCAAGACTACCACCACAACATTAATGTATCAGCTTTTTCTCCTTTTAAACAGTAAAGTAGGGCTAATTTCCACCAATAAGATTTTAATAAATAATAACGTTATAGAATCAACTCACACAACTCCAGATCCATTGAGTTTAAATAAAATATTTAGTAGAATGGTAGAAGATGGAGTTGAATTTTGCTTTATGGAAGTTTCTTCACATGCAATTGATCAAAAAAGAATACACGGTTTATGTTTTGATGTTGGAGTATTTACAAATCTTTCTCATGATCATTTGGATTATCACAATTCTTTTAAAGAATATAGAGACGTTAAAAAGAAATTCATCAATTCGCTGTCTGGAGATTCTATAGCACTAATTAATGTAGATGATAAAAATGGAGTGTATATGACTCAGAATACAAAAGCAAAAACTTTTAGATACGCATTAAAATCTAGTTCTGATTTTTCTTTAAAAATTTTAGAAAAAGATTTTAATGGAATGAAGTTGTTAATTAATGGATTTGAAGTTTGGTCAAAATTAATTGGAGAATTTAATGCTTATAATATTTTAGCTACATATAGTTTATCAAGAGCACTCAATTATTCTGATGAACTAATTTTGAGCAAAATTAGTTCTCTTGTTTCTGTAGACGGAAGGTTTGAGAAAATTTCTTATAAAAATAATATAGGGGTTATTGATTACGCTCATAGTCCAGACTCAATTCAAAAAATACTGGAAACGCTAAATGATTTAAAAAACAAAAAAGAACAATTAATAACTGTGATTGGATGTGGCGGAGATAGAGATAAAGCAAAAAGACCTTTGATGGGGAAAATTGCTGCTTCCCTAAGTGATACGGTTATTTTTACATCTGATAATCCAAGATTCGAAGATCCAGAATCGATTATTGTTCAAATGGAAACAGGTGTTGATGAAAACGACATGAGTAAGGTTTTGAAAATTATTGACCGTAGAAAGGCAATTGAATTTGCTTGTCAAATCGCTAAAGAAAATGATGTCATTTTAGTTGCAGGAAAAGGTCATGAAAAGTATCAAGTTAAAGGAAATGTTAAAGAAGCATTTGATGATAAAGAAACCTTGATAAAATCATTAAAAATTAAATAACAATATGTTTTATTTCTTATTTGAATATTTAGAACTAGAGTATCAAATTCCTGGCGCAAGTTTATTTAAATATTTATCATTTAGATCTGCTTTAGCATTTGTGTTTTCTTTAATGCTTTCTGTTAAATATGGAAAAAATATAATTAATTTCTTGAAAAAGAAACAAATAGGGGAAACGGTAAGGGATTTGGGTTTAGATGGCCAAAAAGAAAAAGAGGGGACTCCAACAATGGGAGGTTTAATAATTATTATTGCAACAATTGTTCCAGTAATATTATTTTCAAAGTTTAATAATATCTATATAATAATATTATTATTTACAACATTATGGCTTGGGCTCATAGGCTTCCTAGACGATTATATAAAAGTGTTTAAAAAGAATAAAAATGGATTAAAAGGAAAGTTTAAAATAATTGGTCAAACTTTATTAGGCTTAATTGTGGGGTTAACGCTTTATTTCCATCCTGATGTAACTATTAAAGATCAGTCTTCATTGAATAGTCAAATAAATAATATTGAATATAAGTCAACTAAGACTACCGTACCATTTCTAAAAGATAATGAATTGGATTATTCTTATTTTATTTCATGGATTTCAGATGAATCTGAAACGTTAAGTTTAATTGCATTTATTTTTTTTGTTATTTTAATTATCACTTCAGTCTCTAATGGAGCAAATTTATCCGATGGAATAGATGGTTTAGCTGCAGGTTCATCAGTAATAATAACTCTTACGTTAGCAATTTTTGCATGGGTTTCAGGGAATATAATATTCTCTGAATACTTAAATATTATGTACATACCACGAGTCAGTGAAATTGTAATTTTTATTTCTGCTTTTATTGGTGGCCTTATAGGATTTTTATGGTATAATGCCTTCCCTGCTCAAATTTTTATGGGGGACACTGGTAGTTTGACTATTGGAGGAATTATATCTGTGATTGCAATTATCGTGAGAAAAGAATTGCTTCTTCCATTAATTTGCGGGATATTTTTAATAGAAACATTATCTGTCATAATTCAAGTTGGCTTTTTTAAGTATACAAAAAAGAAGAACGGAATAGGAAGACGGATTTTTCTAATGTCTCCACTTCATCATCATTTTCAAAAACAAGGATATCATGAAAGTAAAATAGTTGTTAGGTTTTGGATAATTGGAATTCTGTTAGCGATTCTGTCATTAATAACTCTTAAAATCAGATAGTTATGAATGATAATTTAGTTGTCTTAGGCGGAGGTGAAAGTGGGATAGGAGCAGCTTATTTAGCTAATAAAAAAGGCATTAAAGTGTTCTTGTCTGAAAAAAAAATGATAGATAAAAAATATAAAAAAATACTAACTGAAAATAATATAGATTTTGAAGAGGGTGATCACAGTCTAGATAAATTGTTAAGCGCTACAGAGATAGTTAAAAGCCCTGGTATTCCAGATTCCTCAAATTTAATAAACGAAATTAGACGTAATAATATTCCTATTATTTCAGAAATTGAATTTGCGTCAAGATTTACAAACGCAAAGATTATTGGAATTACAGGCTCAAATGGAAAAACAACAACAACAAGCCTGATTTATCATATACTTAAGTCTTCTGGTTTTAATGTTGGTGTTGCAGGGAATATTGGAAATAGTTTTTCTTTTTTAATAGCTAATACCGACTTTGAATACATTGTTTTAGAACTGAGTAGTTTTCAATTAGATGGTGTATTGACTTTTAAACCTCATATAGCTATTATCACTAACCTTAGCCCAGATCATTTAGAACGTTATAAAGATAATTTTGAGAACTATATAAACTCTAAGTTCAATTTGGTTTTAAACCAAGTAAATACAGATTATCTAATTTATAATTCGGATGATGTTAAAATAGTTAGTGAATTAATTAGACGAAAAATACATTCTATTAAAATTCCATTTTCGTTTTCAAAAACAAATTTTAATAATCAAGTATACATTGAAAAAAATATAATTAAATCAGAAATAAATAAAAATAAATTTATGATACCAATAGAAAGTTTGTCTCTTAAAGGAAATCACAATGTACAAAACAGTATGGCAGCTACAACCGTAGCTCAGTTACTTAAAATTTCTAACGAAGAACTAAGAGAATCATTAGGAAATTTTCAATCTATTAGTCATAGGTTAGAATACGTTTTGACAATACAAAAAGTCAAATATATTAATGACTCAAAAGCAACAAATGTTAATGCTGTTTTTTATGCTCTTGATTCTATGAAAAATTCAACTGTTTGGATAGCTGGTGGTATTGATAAAGGAAACAATTATGAAGAATTATTGCCTTTAGTAAGAGAGAAAGTTAAAGCTATAATCTGTTTGGGTTTAGAAAACAGTAAGCTGCTAGAAACTTTTTCATCTGTTACTGAAATAATTGTTGAAACTACAAGCATGGTTGAGGCAGTTAAGATGGCTTATAAAATAGCTAATCCAAGTGATTCAGTTTTACTTTCTCCAGCTTGCTCAAGTTTTGATTTATTCAAAAACTATGAGGATAGAGGAAATCAATTTAAAGAAGCAGTTAGAAAACTATAATGAAATCAATTTTAGATAAAGTTCGGGGTGATAAAATTATATGGACAATAGTTTCATTGCTAGCCTTGTTTTCATTTTTGCCAGTTTATAGTGCTAGTTCAAATTTTGGCAATGATTTTATTTTATCTAACATAATTAAGCATATAGCCATAGTTTTTATTGGAATGTTAATAATGTACGCTACTCATTTAATACCATATAGATACTTTAAAGGCTTGTCAATTATTTGTCTGCCCATTATTATTCTACTTTTATTTTTTACTGCTCTACAAGGAAATGTGATTGAAGGCGCTAATGCTAGTAGGTGGATTAAACTTCCGGTTGTTGGATTGTCTTTTCAACCCTCTTCAATGGCTATTGTAATCCTGATGGTTTATACATCTTTTTATTTATCTAAAAATTACAACAAACAAACAAGTTTTAAACAGTCAATTTTACCTCTTTGGACACCAATTTTAATAATTATTTTATTAATTCTTCCTTCAAATTTCTCAACCGCAGCAATGATTTTTATGATGATATTAACCTTGATTTTTATAGGAAGGTATCCGTTAAAATATTTATTAGGCATTATTTTTTCTGGCGTATTTTGTTTGTCAATGTTTATTCTGGTAGCTAAAAGCTATCCTGATTTGATGCCAAATAGAATTGATACATGGACAAATAGGATTGACAACTTTTTAGGTGAAGGAAGCTCAGAATCAAATTATCAAATAATCAGAGCTAAATCAGCTATAGCAACTGGTTCTGTATTTGGAGTTGGCGCTGGTAAAAGTGCTATGAAAAACTTATTACCACAAAGCACATCGGATTTTATATATGCCATAATTACAGAAGAATATGGAACGGTAGGAGCCATTTCTATTCTGTTACTCTACACGTTGTTGCTTTTTAGGATCATAATAGTTTCTTATAAGTCTCAAACAGTTTTTGGTCAGTTGTTGGCTTTAGGAGTTGGATTGCCTATTATTTTTCAAGCTTTTATAAATATGGGTGTAGCTGTTCAGCTTTTCCCTGTAACTGGACAACCATTGCCGTTAATCAGTACTGGTGGAACTTCAATTTGGATGACTTTTTTAGCCCTGGGAATATTATTAAGTGTCAGTGTAAATAGAATAAATGACGAAAATTTTGATCAGAGTAATCCTTTAAATATCTTGAGTGAAACAGAATAAGTTTTTATTGTCAGGAGGAGGAACAGGGGGACATATTTTCCCTGCTATTTCTATAGCAGACGAATTACGTAAAAATTTCTCTTCTTCAGAAATTCTGTTTGTAGGATCTAGTCAAAGAATGGAAATGCAAAAAATACCAGAAAATGGGTATAAGATTAAAGGACTTTGGATTAGTGGATTTAAGAGGAAAATACATTTATCTAATTTATTAATTCCTATTAAAGTTGTTTTTAGTTTAATAAAATCATTTTTGATTATAAATAAATTTAAACCTGATTTTGTGATTGGTACCGGAGGGTTTGCAAGTGGTCCTTTATTGTTTGTTGCATCAAAATTGAATATTCCAACTTTAATCCAAGAACAAAATTCGTATCCCGGGCTGACAAATAGAATATTATCACAAACAGTTGATACTATCTGTGTTGCTTATTCAAATATGGATCAATATTTTCCAAAAAATAAAATTATTTTAACTGGAAATCCTGTTCGGAAAGAAATCAAGAACTTTTCTAAATCTAAAAAGGAGTCTTTAGAATTATTTAAAATGAGCACTTCAATTAAAACTTTATTGGTTTTAGGAGGAAGTTTAGGTGCTCAAAAGATAAATGATTTTATTTCAAATAATATTGATTTTTTTAAATTAATGAAAATTCAAGTTATATGGCAATGTGGAAAAATTTATTATAATCACTACAAAAAACACAATTCTAGTGTAATTAATGTATTACCATTTATTAAAGATATGAATTCGGCCTACTGTGCCGCTGATATTATTGTCTCAAGATCAGGAGCTAGTGTTATTTCTGAATTATGTATTGTTGGAAAACCTGTAATTTTTATTCCATCTCCAAATTTGGCAGAAGATCATCAAACTAAAAATGCACTTTTTATTAAAAACAAAAATGCTGCAGAAATGATTGAAGAAAAGTATTTAGAAAAAGATTTTTTCACTGTTTTTAAAAATTTATTGGAAAATAATGAACATGTTAAGAATTTGTCAAAGACAATAAAGTCATTAGAAAAGCCTGATGCAACAATAGATATAGTTAAACTTATAGATAAAGTATTAAGAAATGAATATTAATTATAATAAAATATATTTTATTGGAATTGGTGGTATTGGTATGTCTTCAATAGCTTTGTATTTCATTAATATTGGAAAACAAGTAGCAGGATACGATTTAACTAAAACTGAATTAACTTCAAAACTTTCAGAGTTTGGAGCAAATATTCAATTTGATTCAAGTGTTTTAAAAATTCCTAAAGAATTTTTAGACAATAAAGAGACTTTAATAATTTATACGCCTGCTATTCCTAAAGATAATACTTTGTTAAATTATTTTTATGATAATGATTTTAATGTTTTAAAAAGGTCTGAGATATTAGGTGAAATTTCAAGAGATAAGTTCTGTATAGCTATTGCTGGAACTCACGGGAAAACAACTACTTCTACAATTTTATCACATATTTTACTTGATAATAATATTAATTTCACTTCGTTTATTGGCGGAATTTCTGAAAACTACAATAGTAATTTAATTCAAAATGGTAGTGATGTGATTTTAGTTGAAGCTGATGAATTTGACAGATCATTCTTAACGTTAAGACCTGATATTGCTTGTATAACATCTGTAGATATGGATCATCTAGATATTTACAACTCTAATTATGAATTACAAAAATCTTTCAATGAATTTGCTTGTAATTTAAAGGCTAACGGTATATTGTTTAAACATCATGATATACTAATTGATGGCATTAATTATGGGTTTGATAAAAATGCCGAATACTCTATAATAAATTATAAAAAAGATGAAGATTTCTCCTCATTTGATATAATTTATGACAAAGTAAAAAGTATTAGCGTGAATTTTAGGATGCCTGGAAGACATAATGCATGTAATGCATTAGTTGCTTTTGCAATTGGGCGTTCAATGCAAATTAATGAAATAGATATAGCGAATTCTTTAAACACCTTTAAAGGGGTTAAAAGAAGGTTTAGTTTTATATTGAAGTCTCCAAAAATATTAATTGATGACTACGCTCATCATCCAAATGAGATTAAAGCTATTTATGAATCAGTAAAATACTTATATCCTGATAAAAATATAATGGCAATCTTTCAACCTCACTTGTATACCAGAACAAGGGATTTTATGGATCAATTTGCTCAGATTTTATCAAAATTTGACAAAGTTGCATTGCTAGACATTTATCCAGCAAGAGAAAAGGCTATTGAAGGAGTTAATTCTATGGAACTTTTAAAACGAATTAATGTTAATAGTAAAAGTTTAGTTAATAAGTCAGAGTTAACATGTTTGATAAAAGAATCAAATTCTGATGTTTTTGTTGTTATGGGTGCGGGGGATATTTCTGAAGAAATAAGTAAAATTAAAGAGAGTATTCTAAGTTAATATGAAAAAAAACTTATTTAAAATATTGATTTTAATGTTGTTAGTCGGTTTTTTGACCGCTTTTAGTTTTATTAAAAACGACAGTAGAAATATAAATATTGAAAGTATTAATTTTATTAATTCTGATCTTAAATTTATATCTCTAGACTCGGTTAATAAAATGTTAAAACAAAGTGATTTATTATCAAATAATATTTTAAAAAGTGATTTAAATTTGAAAGAAATAGAAAAAATAATATTAGACAATGTTTTTATAAATTTTGCTGAGGTTTCTTTAAATCTAAATGGACAATTAGGGATTATTTTAAAAGAAAAAGATCCTGTTTTTAGAGTTTTAAATGGTAATTATTACATTGATTCCAAAGGGAATAAAATGCCTATTTCTAATATTTTTTCAAAACGAGTTCCATTGCTATTGAATAATGTTGACCCTACCAACTTCAATGATTTAAGTTTGTTAGGGAATTACGTTAAAAAAAATGTGTTTTTAAGTAAACATATTAGTGCTGTAGAACTTGTTGAAAATGATCTTTTTTTTTATGTTAAAGGGTTTCCATATTCAATAAAAATTAAAGGATTTGATGATTATAAATTAAAATTTAAAAATTATGAATTTTTTTTTAGATCAGTTTATAATGAAGGATTATTAGATAGTATAAAGTCAATTAATTTGAATTTCAAAAACCAAATAATTTTGCAAAAAAAATAAAATGGAAATTAATAATTTGTTTGTCGGACTAGATATAGGAACCACAAAAATTGTAGCATTAATTGGTTCTTTAAATGAGTATAATAAATTAAAAATTATTGGAATTGGAAAATCAAAAAGTCTTGGGGTTCACAGAGGAGTTGTTAACAATATTACTCAAACAATTCAATCAATACAGTCTGCTGTCTCTGAAGCTGAATTAAATTCCTCAGAAAAAATTGATAAAGTCATTGTTGGTATTGCTGGTCAGCACATTAGAAGTTTACAGCATAGTGATTACATTACTAGGGTGAATTCTGATCAAGTTATTGATGAAGATGATCTTGATAAATTAATTAATCAAGTTTATAAACTTGTTATGCTTCCCGGTGAAGAAATCATTCATGTTCTTCCACAAGAATATAAAGTTGATGGTCAAGGTGAAATTAAAGAACCTATCGGAATGTTTGGAGGAAGATTAGAAGCTAATTTTCATGTGGTCGTTGGTCAAGTTTCTTCTATCAAAAATATAGCAAGATGCATTAAGAGTGCTGGGATAGACTTTGAAGGTATTACTTTAGAACCAATTGCTTCAGCAGATGCTGTTTTGAATAATGAAGAAAAGGAAGCTGGCGTGGCTTTAATAGATATTGGTGGAGGGACTACTGATTTAGCAATTTTTAAAGATGGAATTATTCGTCATACGTCTGTAATCCCTTTTGGCGGAAATATTATTACTGAAGACATTAAAGAAGGATGTTCTATAATTGAAAAACAAGCTGAGTTGTTGAAAATTAAATTTGGATCGGCATGGCCTGGTGAAAATAAAGATAATGAGATCGTATCAATCCCAGGATTAAGAGGGAGAGAACCAAAAGAGATAACACTCAAAAATTTATCTAAAATCATTCATGCTAGAGTAGTGGAGATTATCGAACAAGTATATATAGAAATTAAAAATTATGGTCACGAAGATCAAAAAAAGAAATTGATAGCAGGTATTGTTTTAACAGGTGGCGGAAGTCAATTAAAACATCTCAAACAGCTAGTAGAATACATAACAGGAATGGATACCAGACTTGGTTACCCTAGTGAACATTTGGCGGGGAATAATTCTATAGAGATATCAAGTCCAATGTATGCAACCGCAGTTGGGTTAGTAATGAATTCGACTAAAGTAAGTAAGAAAAACGAAGTTAAAGAAGAAGAAAACAAAGAAAACATTGATTTAAAAATCAATCAAGATGATTCAGTAAAAACAGAAAGACTAACTGTTTTTGAAAAATTTACTGATTCAATAAAAAACTTTTTAGATAACGCTGAATAAAAAAATAATTATGCAATTAAAACCAGAAATTAATAATCTTCCTTTTGATTTACCTAAAAATCAAAGTAATGTAATTAAAGTAATTGGCGTTGGTGGCGGAGGAAGTAATGCTATTAATTATATGCATTCACAAGGAATTAAAGGAGTAGACTTTGTGGTTTGTAATACAGATTCTCAAGCTTTAGAAAGTAGTTCTGTTGAAAACAAAATTCAACTCGGAATAAGCCTGACGGAAGGTTTAGGTGCTGGCGCCAATCCTGATGTTGGAGAACAAGCAGCTGTAGAAAGTTTTGATGATTTAAGAAAAATGTTAGAAACTAATACCAAAATGGTTTTTATCACAGCAGGAATGGGAGGAGGTACCGGAACAGGTGCAGCTCCGGTAATTTCAAAACTTGCTAAAGAAATGGATATTCTCACAGTAGGAATTGTAACCATGCCTTTTAATTTTGAAGGAAAAATTAGAGCGGAACAGGCTAAAAAAGGTATTGATAAATTAAGAAAACAAGTAGATGCTCTTATTGTTATTAATAATAATAAATTAAGAGATATATATGGAAATTTAGGGTTTAAAGAAGGGTTTGCAAAAGCAGACGAAGTGCTAGCCACAGCCTCAAGAGGAATAGCTGAGGTAATAACTCATCATTACACTCAAAATATTGATTTAAAAGATGCTAAAACAGTATTGTCTAATAGTGGTAATGCAATAATGGGCTCCGCAGTTGCAGCTGGTTCTAAAAGGTCAATTGAAGCAATTTCTTCAGCCTTAGATTCACCCTTGTTAAATGATAATAGAATAACTGGTGCAAAAAATGTATTACTTTTAATTGTTTCAGGAAAAGAAGAAATTACTATTGACGAAATAGGATTAATTAATGATTATATTCAGGAAAGAGCAGGTCATAGCGCTAATATTATAATGGGGATAGGAGAAGATTCGAAACTTGAAAGTTCTATCTCTGTGACTGTCATAGCTACTGGATTTGATCCAAATCAACAAGAGGAAATTGTTCATTCTGAACCCAAAAAAATCATTCATAACTTAAATAGTAGTAGTGAAATTATTCAAACTTTTGAAAACAAAAAAGAATCATTTAAAACTCCAATTCAATTTGATATCACATCAAATAATATAGATTTTAAAAACACTGAAAACAAGCAAGTTTCAAACCTATTAGATTCAGATTTAATTGATTCTGATAATGAAAAAAAATTATTGAATGATGTTGATCTCTCTTCCGATGAAACAAGTTTTGATAAAGATATTAAAGAGGATGAAATTGTAATAGATGATTTAAGTTTAAAAATCAATGAATTAGAAGTTGTGGAACCAGTTTATGTTAATTCAATCGATCAAGTTTCTTTGGATTTTGATATGCCATTAAACAATGATAAAAGTGATTTTTCGAATAAAATCATACACGAACTCATCGAAGATGTTAATGAAATTGAAGTAAATGATCCAGTTCATATTATTCCAGTTACAGAAATTAATGTTTCTGGTTCAAATAAATCTGGAGTTGATGATTACGAAAAATCTCATATAGATTTTACTGAAAGTTCTGTTAAGAGTTTAGAAAATGAGAAAGAAAGAAATTTCAATCCAATGAATAGTTCTATTTCTGAAGGTCTTTCAAGAAGAACTGAAGAAAGAAAAGTTAAGCTTAAAGAATACAACTATAATTTTTCAAAAGCAAACAGCGTTAATTCAATGGAAAATGAACCTGCTTTTAAAAGAGCTGGTATAAGTTTAGATGATATCGAATCTGTTAAAGCTTCTAGGACAAGTGTTAGTGAAGATTCTAACGGAGAAATAAACTTAAGAACTAATAATTCATTTCTACATGATAATGTAGATTAAAACTAAATAATATAATTTATGGGATTAATTAATGAAATTTCAGAGTCTATTAAGACTTCTATGAAAGCTAAAAACGTTCAAGCTTTAGAATCACTAAGAGCAATTAAATCAGCTCTTCTTTTAGCGCAAACTCAAAAAGGAGCTTCATCAGACATTGCTAAGGAAGATGAGATTAAAATTCTTCAAAAATTAGTTAAGCAAAGAAAAGAAAGTGCAGATATTTATATTTCTCAGAACCGAAAAGATTTAGCTGAAATTGAAATTAATCAAGCTAAAATAATTGAGGAGTTTTTACCTGAACAGATTAGCTCTCAAGAAATAGAAAAAATAATTTCTGATATCATCAATGAGATTGATGCTGAAGGAATGAAAGATATGGGCAAGGTAATGGGAATGGCATCTTCAAAATTATCTGGTAAAGCAGATGGAAAAACTATTTCTAATATAGTTAGAGCTAAACTTAATTAATAAAATGGCCCAGTAGTTCAACTGGATAGAATATCAGATTTCGGCTCTGACGGTTGGAGGTTCGAATCCTCTCTGGGTCACTTTATATATTAAAATTATTTCACAAGTATTATATGAAAAATATAATTTTAACTATCGTGTTATTAATATCTCCATTTATAATTGATGCTCAAAATCAAATTGAAAATAAGGAATCAAAATTATTTCTCACAAATGAATTCATTCTAGATATTGAGGTAGTTGAAATTTTAAAACCCGGAAATTTATTTATAGCAATTTGGAATAGCTCTGTTGCTTTTAATGATTTTAACAGGAAGGATGCAAATGCAAAGACTAATATCTTTATTGGTTATAAAGAAAGAGTAGGTCTGGGTATTTTTAAAAAATCAATTATTTTGCCTAAGGGTGTGTATTTAATATCCGTCTATTTAGATAGTAATTTTAACAATAAATTAGATTATAATTTCCTTGGAATTCCAAAGGAACAATATGGGTTTTCAAATAATGAGATGGGAAATTTAAGAAGACCTAAATTTAACGAAGCTTCTTTTGAGTTAATAAATGATAGTAGTTTAAAAATTATACTAAGATCTATTTTATAGATTTATATTCTTTTTAATTACAAGATTTTTATTTGGAGCCGTTATAACATTCAAAACTTCAAATGACATCTCAATTGAACTTAAAATTTCTTTTGTTTTGATAGTTACCAATAATTCTCCTCTTGAAGGTATTTCTAAAATTGAACTATTACTATGGAAAGTATAGTCACCAAGGTATCTTAATTTAAAAGGGACTACGCTTTTGTTTTGTATTTTTATAGTAACTATCTTTTTATAATATCCTAAGCTGGATATTTTTAAATTTTCAGTAACAACTGGAGAAATATTTTCTTTTTTTCCGATTAACATGTCTCTATGCCAGACAAAAGTTTTTTGATCAAATAAAGCATCTCTTATACTTTTTATAGTTCTGTTTTTAGATAATATGAATGTAACTGGTCTGTGCTGTTCTTTTTCTTTATCGAAAGTCCAATCTATTAATCCATGAATATCACTTGTTCCCATGATTGTTAAATTATTTTCTAAAGCTAAGGCTAATGCCTCTTCAGAATAAGTATGCTCATTGACAACCTCAATTCCATGGAATAGTTTTTTTTCTAATAACCTTTCATGCATTTTATCTAATCGAGCTATTCCATCATCTCTATTCTCAACCCAATTAGGATGATTCCAAAACACAAAAGCACCTTGTTTATTAGCTTCAATCATTGATTTTTCTCCATCTGGATTTAATAATGGATTAACGTCTCTAACAAAAATTGCATTAAAATGTCCAGGGGGCATTGGTTTGGTTATTTCGGATCCATTTACAATCATTAAGGGTTCATCTTTTGTCAGTATTGCTTTAGAAATATTATAAGACCTGTTTCTATCTGTTATAATCACATCTTTTTTATAACTTAAATATTCTAGATGCTCAGTCATTGAAATTAAATCAAGGCTATCTTTTCTAGCTTCCTTGATCCTTATACTTGGCCACACCTCACCATCTGAGAATACGGTATGAATATGAAGATCAGAAGATATAATATAGGTGTCCGAAGGGCTTAAAAAAAACACCTTACGTGTTTGTGAATAATTTACTAATGCTATGTGTATAAAAAATAAAATAGTTAATTTTTTCATAAATTTCTTTTAAATAGATTTTAACACTCTTCTTTTAATTCTCATGTACTTATTTATAGATAAGGAATAGTTTGTGTAATTTATAAATAATTTTTGTATAAATCTTGAATGTTTAGAAGGGTTTATTGACTTTAAAATTTCAAGAATTTCATAATCCTCTATTCCAAGTCTGTGAGATTCAAATCTTATTGAAGATAATGGACCATTTTCACCAGGGTAGATAATATGAGTATCCCCAGCTGGTAAATAATTGTTACTAGATGCAGCAGGCGATGGGTGTTTAACTACACTTTGTGTAAAAGGATTTGCTTTGTATTGATTTAAACCCCAGTGAAGATATCCAAATGTATTATATTTTGACCCAGCCCAACCAAAATATACTTGTCTAATTCTTTCCATATCTAGAGTTCGATTTAACCATTTTCCACCTGGCACTAGACATGTATAAATTAATACTTTTTCACCTTTTTTTTCTCTATTCCTGAAAAACTCTTCATTTTCTTGAAAGTCATTAATTAAAGGACACCAAAGATCAATAGAGCCTGATAAAGACTCTTTTGCATTTGTTGCCTCCATAATCTTTATTTCAGGATAAATAGATTTTATTTGTTTAGCTGCATCTTGATAGCATTTAGCATTTATATTAGTAGGCTCATCTGAAATATGTTGAAGCCATTGATTTTTTAAATTATATTTTGAAGTAAATTTTTTTATTTTATGGATTATAGTATCAATTTCTTTTTTTCCTTCGGAAGAGTAATATCCCTTTTTTCTAAGAGAGGTTATTAATTCAGGGTTTCCCCAATTATCATTTTCACCTCTTCCTAATAAATGAGGAGACTCAAAATAAGTAAATCCATGTTTTTTGAAAATTTCAATAAATGAAATCATTTTTTTTTCATCTAAAATAATTTTATTGTTTTTTAGACTAATCAACTCTTTAGGAATAATAATACAATTTTGTCTCCCTTTTGCCATTAGTTGAGCATATTTATCCAACATCTTATACCATTTCTTTGACCATCTTTTAATATTATGCTTTTCTTCCATTTTTTGCAGATTAAACCAGTTTGTGTAAAAGAAATTACTGTCGATTAAATCGGGAATTATCACGGAATGAACTTTTATTTTGAATTTGAGTTTTTTCAAATTCTTTAACTTATCAATAATATAAATGTTTATTATATAATCTTTATTAGATTTAAAATTTTCAGAATTAACAGTAAGTCTTATAAGTGAATATCTATATTTAGTTTTAATACTTCTTTCCTTTAAAGGGTGTATTATTTCATAAACCTTGAATGGGGCACGTCTAATTACATGTGGATTGATTACTCCTAAAAACTGCTCTGTTCTACTATCTATGCCTGTATTTTGTTCAACTGGTACTGGTTCAACAACGCTCCAGTTAACATTATTATTTTTTTTGGATTGAGTGCTAAAAGATATTAAGTTTCCAATTTCAGATTTAATTAATATATGGACTTCAGCAGCTGTATTTTTGGCAATATTTGTTATGAAAGTATTTTTAAATTTTACATTGTTTGAATCTGGATAAACTGCTTCTAAAGGGTTTAATAGTCCTGCTTCAAATTGAGCATTAGTTACTAAACTAGATATTGTAAAAATAACTATAAGTGTAATTAATTTAATGTTCATTTTTATGAAACTTAAAACTTGATTTATTTTAAATTAAGAAAAATTTAATTATTTTCGATGAAATTATATTTATAAAATGAAAAAAAATTATTACATATATCTTTTATTAGTGTTTTTATCCTTTAATTCTTGCGCATCTTTGTCTATATTTTCACCTGAAACCCACAATCATTATACTAACGAAGACACCAAAACAAAGATAACTGGAGAGAAATTAGACTATAAAGAATTGTTTAACGGAGTAGATTTAAGTGGCTGGATTGTTTATGGTACTGAGAAATGGTATATTGAAGATGGACTTCTAGTGTGTGAAAGTGGACCAGATGCTCAATATGGTTATTTAGGCACAGAAGGTTATTATAAAAATTTCATATTAAACCTTGAATTTAAGCAAGAAGCTAACGGAAACAGTGGAGTGTTTTTTAGATCAACAGTTGATGGCACTAAAGTAAGTGGTTGGCAAGTCGAAGTGGCACCACCAGGAATGTTTACAGCAGGAGTATATGAATCTTATGGTAGAGGATGGCTTATAAAGCCCAGTGAAGGCAAGGACTCTTCTCTTAAAATGGATGAATGGAATAAATTAACTATTAAGGTTTATGGTGATTCTGTAACTACTTTTCTTAACGGAGAACAAATGATCACTTATTCAGATAAAAAAATTGGAAAGGCAAATGGAAGAATTGCATTACAAATTCATGATGGGGGAGGGATAAAGGTTAAGTGGAAAAATATTAAAATCCACGAATTTAAAAAATTAGATATTGATTTTACTTTTTAAATATTTTTCCTGAACAGTGATCTTTTATAGCACCAGTGACACTTTTTAAACAGTTTACTTTTTCTTTACTTCTTAATAGTCCTAAGTAAGCAAATATCAGAGCTTCTTTATAATCTATAATTTGAGAATCAGGAATTATGACTTTTGATTTTACTTTATTTTTAATGGTTTCGATTAGGGTATTATTATAAGCACCTCCACCTGTTACTAAAATTCTTTCATTACAATAACTACCAATAGATTTATTAATTTGGTCTGAGATATGTTCTATATAGGTTCTTAGGATATTTGTAGAGTTTAAAATATAAGAATCGATTAATGGTATGACTTTAGATTTTACAAATTCAATTCCTAGAGATTTTGGACCTGATTTATTATAGAAACTCATTTGATTTAATTGATTTAGTAGGTCTAAATGAATAATTCCTTTTTTTGATAATACTCCATCTTTATCAAAAGCATGTCCCATCTTATTAGAGTAATGATTTAAAACTGTATTGACAGGACATATGTCAAAAGCTTTAATTGTATTGTCACCCTTAATTGATACGTTTGAAAAACCTCCTAGATTTAGACATATTCTATATTTAGAGAAGAGATCAAGATCACCAATAGGGACCAACGGAGCTCCTTGTCCTTCATACTTTATATCTTGAGTTCTAAAATCGCAAACTACATCAGTTTTAATAATTTTACTAATTATTTCCCCATCTCCTATCTGAAGAGTTTTTCCTTTATTTGGTTCATGAAAAACAGTGTGACCATGAGATGAAATTAGATCTACCTTGTCGATTGAAAACTCACTAATAAATTCTTTTAAATAGTCGCTAAGTAGAGTTCCGTATTCAATATCTATTTTTATTAATTCTTGTTTGTTTAAGAAAATACTTCCTTTTAATTTTTTAATCCATTTTTCATTATAACTATAAGTTTTAGACTTTACAATGTTATAAATTGAGTAATTAGATTTTTTAAATGAAACATAACAAATGTCTAAACCATCTAAGGAAGTCCCACTCATTAAGCCGATTACATTTATTGAATCGTTATACATAAATTTATGTATTTAAATAAAATTCACGAGATACTAATTGATTAAAGTAGAAAGCGTACTAATTGTGTTAGTTGGGTTATCAGATTTAAAAACGAAACTTCCAGCCACCAATACATCTGCTCCTTTTTCAACTAATTTTTTAGCATTATTAGAAGTTACTCCTCCGTCTATTTCAATTAATGCATTTGAATTATGCTTACTAATTAGTAATTTAAGATCTTCTATTTTTTGATAAGTTGTTTCAATAAATGTTTGTCCTCCAAAACCAGGGTTTACACTCATAATACAAACTATGTCTATTTCTTTAATAATTGCTTCTAAAGAAGAAACGGGGGTATGTGGATTGATTGCTACTCCAGCTTTCATGTTAAGACTCTTTATTCTTTGAATAGTTCTATGAAGGTGAGTGCAAGCTTCAAAATGAACTGTTAACACGCTGCTTCCTAGTTCTGCGAATTTCTCAATATAATTATCTGGATTTACGATCATTAGATGTACATCTAATGGTTTTTTTGCATTTTTTTTTAAAATATTCATGATTGGAGTTCCAAAAGAAATATTGGGAACAAAAACACCATCCATTACGTCTATATGTAACCAGTCTGCTTTACTATTGTTAACCATTGTAATTTCACTATTTAGATTACCAAAGTCACAAGCAAGCATTGAGGGTGCTATTAATTTCATTTTAGCCTAAGTAGGTTTTTAAAATTTTACTCCTTGAAGTATGTTTTAGCCTTCTAATTGCTTTTTCTTTAATTTGTCTAACTCTTTCTCTAGTTAAATCAAATGTTTCCCCAATTTCCTCTAATGTCATAGCGTGCTTTTCTCCTAATCCAAAATATAATCTAACAACATCCGCTTCACGAGGAGTTAATGTCTCAAGCGCCCTTTCAATTTCAGTTCTTAATGATTCATGTAATAAGTTTCTGTCTGGGTTTGGAGATTCTCCACTTCTTAAAACATCATATAAATTTGAATCTTCTCCTTCAACTAGAGGAGCATCCATTGAAACGTGTCTTCCAGAATTCTTCATTGATTCTTTTACATCAGAAATAGTCATGTCTAATTCTTTTGCAATCTCTTCAGCAGAGGGAACTCTTTCGTTTGCCTGCTCTAAAAAAGCATACATTTTATTAATTTTGTTTATTGAGCCAATTTTATTTAATGGAAGTCTAACAATTCTTGACTGTTCTGCTAATGCTTGTAGGATAGATTGACGAATCCACCATACTGCATAAGAAATGAATTTAAATCCTCTAGTTTCGTCAAACCTCTTAGCAGCTTTTATAAGACCAAGATTACCTTCATTAATTAAATCTGGTAAAGTTAAACCTTGGTTTTGATATTGCTTAGCTACAGAAACAACAAATCTAAGATTGGCTTTTGTAAGTTTGTCTAATGCTCTTTCATCACCAGCTCTGATTTTTTGAGCTAACTCAACTTCTTCTTCTGCGGTAATTAAATCAACTTTCCCGATTTCTTGAAGATATTTGTCTAAGGACGCTGTTTCCCTATTAGTTACCTGTTTTGTAATTTTTAATTGTCTCATTGATTGGGCTTAAGTTAATTATACGTTAAAAGGTATAAAATGGTTACAAATAAACTTAACTTTTTATTTAATAACAGATAAAATATAAATTTATCTGTTATTCCTGTTTCTGTTGTCTCTACTGTCATTTCTAGGTGGTCTAGGTGGTCTTTCAACGTACCCTTCTGGCTTTTCTAGTAATGCTTTTCTTGAAACTTTTTCTTTTCTAGTTCTAGGATCTAATCCAAAGTATTTCACTTCCAATTCATCAGCAAGTTTAAGTACATCACTTACATTATCAGTACGTTCCCAAGCTATTTCACTAACATGTAAAAGAACTTCATTTCCTGGAGCATCTAAATATTCAACCACAGCTCCAAAATCAAGAAGCTTTATTACTTTAACTTTGTATGTGTTTCCCTTCTCTGGTTTAAATAATAAAGATTCAATTTTTGTAAGTACGGAATCAATTCCTTCTTGATCTGTACCAAGAATCTCTACAATTCCTTCCTCAGTTTCTGGATCTTCGTTTATGACTATTGTGCATCCAGTTACTTTTTGTAATTCTTGAATCACTTTTCCGCCTGGGCCAATAAATGGTCCAATAAATTCATTAGGAATTCTGCTTGTTACCATTTTTGGAGAATGAGATTTTACATCTGGATTAGGTTTTTCAATAGTTTCAGATATTTTGTTTAATATATGAAGCCTACCATCTCTTGCTTGTTTTAAAGCGTTTACTAAAATTTCATATGAAAGACCTTTTACTTTAATATCCATTTGACATGCTGTAATTCCTTCCGATGTTCCAGTTACTTTAAAGTCCATGTCACCTAAATGATCTTCATCTCCAAGAATATCACTTAAAACAGCATATCTATCTCCATCAGAAATTAGTCCCATAGCAATTCCTGAAACCGGTCTTGTTAATTGAACTCCAGCATCCATTAGAGCCATCGTTCCTGAACAAACTGTTGCCATTGATGATGAACCATTAGATTCAAGAACTTCACTTACAACTCTTACTGTGTAAGGACAGTCATCAGGAATCATACCCTTTAGTCCTCTTTGAGCTAAATTACCGTGTCCCACTTCCCTTCTAGAAGTTCCTCTTAATGGACGTGCTTCACCAGTACAAAATGGTGGGAAATTATAGTGTAAATAAAAAGTTTCTTCACCTTCAAAAGAAGGCATATCAATTTTGTTAGCATCCCTAGATGTTCCTAATGTAACAGTTGCTAGAGCTTGAGTTTCTCCTCTTGTAAATATAGCTGAACCGTGTGTTGATGGTAAATAATCAACTTCACACCATATATCTCTAATTTCATCTGTTTTTCTACCGTCAAGTCTGACGCCTTCGCTTAATGTAAGCTCTCTTATAGCTTCTTTTTGAGTCTTGCTAAAATATGTTCCAATTAATTTCCCATACTCTTCAATTTCATCTTCACTAAAAGACGCTTTAACTTCTTCTTTTAAATTTGAAAAAGCTAAACTACGTTCAGCTTTAGAAGTGCCTTTCTTTGCTATTTCGTAACACTTGTCATATGATACATCATGAATTTTTTTGGCTAATTCTTCGTTTTCATCGCTAGTTTCATATTCTCTAACTTGCTTTCTTCCTACAGCATCAGCTAATCTTTCTTGAGCAGCAATTTGAATTTTTATAGATTCATGAGCAAATTTTATTGCCTCAGCCATTTCTTCTTCACTACATTCATCCATTTCTCCTTCAACCATCATAACTGAATCGGCTGAAGCACCAACCATCATTTGAATATCGGCGTTAGCTAATTGAGATCTACTTGGATTAATAACAAACTCACCATCAATTCTAGCTACACGAGCTTCAGAAATTGCACACTCGAAAGGAAAGTCACTCAATTGAATAGCAGCAGACGCAGCAAGACCAGCTAAAGCATCTGGCATTACATCTTCATCATGTGACATTAATTGAATCATTACTTGTACTTCAGAATGATAATCTTTTGGGAATAACGGTCTAAGAACTCTATCTACTAAACGCATTGTCAATACTTCACCGTCACTAGGCCTAGCTTCTCTTTTAAAGAATCCACCAGGATATCTTCCTGCAGCAGCGAATTTCTCTCTGTAATCTACAGTCAACGGAAGAAAATTCACATTTGATGCTTCATAATTAGAAACTACGGTACATAAAAGCATAGCTTTTCCCATTTGAACAACAACTGATCCATGGGCTTGCTTAGCAAGTTTACCAGTTTCTAAAGTTATTATCCTACCATCACCAAGATCGATGGATTCATTATAAGTTTTGATTTTCATATTTTTCATTAAATTAATTAAGTTGTGTTGTGTCTTAAGTAGAATACCAATGAAAAACTATGATAAAAACATCTATTTACGTAGATTAAGTTTTTTAATAATCTCTCTGTAACGATTGATGTCTTTATTCTTTAGATAGCTTAATAAGCTTTTTCTTTTACCAACCATCATAACTAATGATCTCTCAGTGTTATAATCTTTACGATTATTTTTAAGATGTTCAGTTAAATGGTTAATTCTTTTTGTGAACAAAGCAATTTGTCCTTCAGATGAACCCGTGTCTGTGTCAGACTTCCCGTGTTCTTTAAAAATTTCTTTTTTGTTTTCTTTTGTTAAATACATGCCAATATTGTTTTAAATAATTATTATGTAACCAATATTAATTTATTGGATGGGCAAATATAAGATTAAATTTTTAGAATTTAGCAACTATTTATTCAATTGCCTAACAGGTCTATTTAGAATTAAATCAAAGTAAAGATTTATTTTTTCTTTCAGTTCAGTTCTTGCAGTTATGAAGTCTAGAAATCCATGTTCAAGAAGAAATTCAGATCTTTGAAATCCATCGGGAAGATCTTGTCCTGTTGTATCCTTGACAACTCTTGGGCCAGCAAAACCAATTAAAGCTCCAGGTTCAGAGATGTTTATATCTCCAAGCATGGCAAAAGATGCAGTGGTCCCACCAGTTGTAGGGTCAGTGCATAAGGAAACATATGGTAATTTATGATTAGATAATTGAGCAAGCTTTGCTGATGTTTTAGCCATTTGCATTAATGAAATAGCACCTTCCATCATTCTTGCGCCTCCAGACTTAGAAACTATAATAAAAGGGATTTTTTTTGAAATAGCAAGATCTATTCCTCTACTTATTTTCTCTCCAACTACAGACCCCATAGATCCACCTATATATATGAAATCCATACAAGCTATAACTACATCTAAACCTTGAGACTTGCCAATAGCTACTCTAATAGCATCGTTTAATCCTGTTTTTTTTAAGGCTTCCTTAGTTCTGTCTTTGTAAGATTTAGTATCATTAAATTTTAGAGGGTCTTTAGAATAAATATTTGAATCAATTTCTTTATACTCATTATCAAATAAAATTTCAAAATATTCTTTGCTTCCGATTCTTACATGAAACCCATCTTCTGGCGAAATATAAAAATTTTTTTCTAATTCTTCTGTATCAATAACTTTTCCAGTTGGAGTTTTATACCAAAGACCTTGTGGGGTGTCTTTTTTTTCCTCTGTAGTAGTTTGAATACCTTTAGATTTTCTTTTAAACCAAGCCATATAGAAAAATATATTAATTCAAATATAATAAACCTAAAATTAGTGAAGAGTATTTACATTATTAAGATCGTGAAAGGCTTGTGAAAGTCTTTCAATGAAGCTTTCTTCTGCTTTTCTTAGCCATACCCTTGGATCGTAATATTTTTTATTTGGAACGTCCAATCCATTTGGATTTCCTATCTGTGCACTTAAAAACTTCTCATTTTCTTTAAAGTAATCTCTAACACCAGACATAAAAGCATATTGCATATCAGTATCAATATTCATTTTAATGGCACCATAGTCAATGGCTTCTCTTATTTGTTCAACAGAAGAGCCTGATCCACCATGAAAAACAAAATCAATAGTATTGTGACCAACATTATATTTTTTTGAAATATAATCTTGAGAATTTTTTAAAATTTTAGGAGTTAGCTTAACGTTACCCGGTTTATAAACTCCGTGAACATTTCCAAATGCTGCAGCGATTGTAAACTTGTCACTGACTTTTGACAATTCTTCATAAGCATAAGCAACTTCTTCAGGCTGAGTATATAGCTTGGAATCATCAACTTCCGTGTTGTCAACTCCATCTTCCTCACCACCAGTTATTCCAAGTTCTATTTCTAATGTCATACCAATCTTACTCATTCTTTTTAAGTAATTTTTGCAAATAGATATGTTTTCTTCAATGGGTTCTTCGGATAAATCTATCATATGAGAACTAAATAGTGACTTACCTGTTAACTCATAATGTTTTTCACTAGCATCTAGTAAGCCATCAATCCATGGTAATAATTTTTTTGCAGCATGATCTGTATGTAAAATAACAGGAACATTATAAGCTTCTGAAAGTTCATGAACATGTTTGGCACCAGCTATTGCACCTTTTATTGCAGCATTTTGATTTTTATTAGATAAACCTTTTCCTGCATTAAAAACTGCTCCACCATTTGAAAACTGAATAATTACAGGAGCATTTAATTTAGAAGCCGTCTCTAATACACCATTAATTGTATTTGATCCAATTACGTTAACCGCAGGAAGAGCGAATTTTTTTTCTTTAGCTAATTTAAATATTTCTTGAACTTCATTTCCAGTAGCTACACCACCTTTTATTTTATTACTCATAGTAATTATATTATTGGTTCGCTAAACTAAAAAGAATTGTTGAGCCTAAAAAGGATAATTTAAACCAATGTTAAATACAGCTTTTTTTAGATTAAAATCTGTTAACCAACGATTTTTTGTTTCTAATACTGGATTGTAAGTTTTTAATCCCATATCAAGTCTTATAACAAAATAGCCTAAATTATATCTCATTCCAAAACCACTTCCAATGGCTAATTCATTTAAGTCTCTCAAACCCTCAAATGTTCTTTTTGGATCATTGGTACTATCAAATACATTCCAAATATTTCCTAAGTCAGTAAATAAAGCTCCATCAAGCTTTCCAATTAAATTAAATCTGTATTCAATACTCATTGCTATCTTCATGTTCGCTTCGTTGAATTCGCTTTTTGCTCCGCTACTTCCAGGGCCAAGCCTATACACTTCCCAAGCCCTGTTGTCATTAGAGCCACCAGCAAAAAATGATTTAGAAAAAGGAATACTATTTGAGTTTCCAAACGGAACAGCAATTCCAAAATATCCTCTGAAAGCTATTAATGAATTTGAATTTATGAGCCAATTATTTGTATAGCTAAATTCAGTTTTTATATATTGAGAATATGTAAGTCCTAAGATTTTATTATCACCAAATTGATCTAAGTCAGCATTAAATTGATTAGCTAAAAAATCTGTGAAAGTTCCAGCTAGTTCTAATTTAAATATAGTTTGAGAAAAGTTTTTGTCATAAATGCTTTTTCTGTTGTTGTTTGATATGGATAAACTTGAACCAATAATTAGGTTATTTGAAGTTAACCTATTTCTTCTGTCATTAATATAAGATACATTGTTAAAGTCTTCATTATTTATTAAAAAACTTTTAGATGTCACTTCATTTATAAATGAATCAATTCCAATTGGAATTATTAATTTATTTGATGAATTGAAATATGAAATATTCGCATTGTTTTTTATGGCAATTGAATTAATAGTATTGAAAGAATTAGAATAAATATTAAAATAATTGACGCTATTTTTATTATTAACTAATTCAATATTCACGAGACCTACATTTATTTTTTTATTTTTTTCATTATTCCAATCATAATTTATATCAAACTTAAAATTTTGTCTATCTAGCCCAATATTTGTCTGTTTTGATGTGCCAATCCCTATGTATGTTGTTGGTTTTTTTTTCAGATTTTCTAATTTTTTAAACTTAAAAGGACTGAAAAATCTAGGAAATTTAAATCTTATATCTACTCCAAATTCTGAAATAGTTGTATTAGCAGACTTCCCAATGGTTCCTCTACTTGTAAATTCTAGTTTTTCGCCACCTTTGAAAACATTTCTACTTGTTAAAGAACTTTGGAAAGCTAAACCTATGTCTTCAATATTTGAATGTTTTAAATCAATTCCAAAACCTAGAGAAAATTTCTTTTTTGGAACTAACAGAATATTAGCTTCCAATTCACTGTTGGAATTATTTAAATAATTATAGCTTATTGAAGGGTATTGAAAATTTTCAAAATTATTTAGTTGGTTGATTGTTTTGGATCTTATCAAATCGCTGTATAGGCTATCTTTTTTAATCAAAATTAATTTTGCTAAATTTTCACGTTTATACCTTAAATCTCCATTTGAATAAATATTTATTCCATCATATGAAATAAATTTTTTTAAATCATTATTTTTGAATTTCTCAACACCGTTTGTATAAACATTGATTTTTTTAATGTAATGAAGTTTGTATTTCAATTTATAATTTGATAAAGCATTTTTCGTTTTATTATCAAGAATATTAATGGTTACTGGAATACTTAAGTCAATAGATGTTGTGTCCATTTTTAATTCAAATGATATTGAATTAATTTGAAAATTATAAACTCCAGAGTTTTTAAATAATTTGTTTAATCTGTTCCTCTCCGATTCAAAGTCTAAAGTGTTAAACGGATTATTCTTTTTCAAGAATGAATAAGATTTGTTTTTTTTGAATATCGAGTCTAAAACTTTGGATTCAATATTTGTTTTTATTGAATCAAGATAATACTGACTTCCTAAATTAATATTATAAACAACTTTACCATAATTATTGTTTTTTTGATCAATTAAGATTTTGGTTTTGATTTCAGAATTAAAATAACCATTGTTTTTGTAAAAAGATTTTAAATTTTCAATTGAAATTTTAGTTTTTGTTGAATCAATTAGTTCTAATTTTTCACCATTTTTAATCTTCCATTGATTGAAATCTATTATGTATTTTCTAATTTGATTAATTTGTTTTTTAGAAAAAATATCAATTAATTTAGATTTTCTTTTTTTAGTTTTTTTAACCCAGGAATTAAAAATAGAGTCAGTATTTTTTTTAGATGATTCATTTAAATAGGCGGAAAATGGAAATCCCAAAAAATAATTATTTTTATTTTGGGTTAGTAATGGACTTAGGGAATCCTTTGAAATTTTATTTCCGTTAACTATTATTTCGTTAGACTTTAAAATAAGTTTTCCTTTCTCAATATTTTTAGAAATATTACACCCAACAAATAATGGGCTTAAGATTATAAATAATAGTATTTTTGTTAATCTATGTTTCACAGAATAATATTATCATCAAAAATACATCTTTAAATATGGTTAGCAAAAAGGATATAAAATTGATAAACAGTTTAAAACAAAAAAAATTTAGAGATTTAAATTGCTTTTTTATTGTTGAAGGAAAAAAATCCATTTCAGAATTTTTAAATTCAAATTATGAATTAGTTAAACTATTTTCAATTGATTGTTCTTTTTTTAAGGATTTAGAAAGCCAAATTGAAATTTCAAATGATGAATTAAGAAAAATAAGTTTTTTTAATAATCCAGACGATCATTTAGCAATTTTTAAAATACCCGAAAATAATTCCATAAATGAAAACAGCTTAATAGTAGCCTTGGAGTCCATTAGGGATCCGGGAAATTTAGGCACTATTATTAGGACATGTGAATGGTTCGGAATATATGATATCATTTGCTCAAGCGATTCTGTAGATTGTTATAATCCAAAAGTTGTGCAATCCGCTATGGGATCTCTTTCTAGAGTAAATATTAATTACGTAGAACTTAAAAATTATTTAAAAAACACGACATTAGATTTAATAGGAGCAACATTAAACGGAGAGTCTTTATATGAAACGAATTTATTATTTAATAAAGGAATTTTAATTTTTGGTAATGAGGCCAATGGTGTCTCTCTTGAATTGACTAATATGTTAAATCATAATTTAACAATTCCAAGATCGTCAAATAGTAGTTTTCCTGAAAGTTTAAACTTGTCTATTTCAGTAGGATTAATGTTGGGTGAAATTAAAAGAAAAACTCTTTCTATTTAATGAAAAGTTAAATTAATAAAAACACCTCTTGTAGATAGTTTGTCTATATTTCCTGTCCAAGGACTCTCGCTGTTTTCATCTGGAACAAGCTCATCTTTTAATGAAAAAAGCCCTCTTATAGATGGCGAAAATTTAAAGTATTGTAAATAAAAATCTATTCCAAATCCTAATTCATAATACAAGTTATTGGCTTTTAATCTAAATACATTGTTTTTATTGTCTTCAGGACTATTTTGATTGCTAGATAGGTTGATTGATGTTGAAACGCCACCTAATAAGTATGGCCTGAAATTATTCATTCTTTTGGCACTGAATTTTAAAAGCAATGGCAAGTGGATATAAGTAGATTTGACAGATCTTAATGTGTCACTGTTTTGAGTAAACTTTGATCTTTCGTTGAATATTAAATTTAATTTATTTGTATGTAGTCCAGGTTCAAACCTTAGATTTAGATGTTGGCTAATTCTAAAATCTCCAATTAGTCCAATGTTAATTCCCAAGCTTTCTTCAACCCATGTGGAATATTTGGGGTTTGCCTTATAGTCTAGCTTGTAGTTATATTGATTGAAACCAATAAAATAACCAAAATGTAATTGTTGTTGGTCAAAATTCTGAAGATTGTCCATTCTAGCATTATTTTTTTGACAAATGCCAGATGAAAAAAACATTAATAACAGTAAAATCGAAATTTTTTTAACCATGAAATTTATTCAAATTTAAGAAAGATAAATGGGTATTTAAATTTAATTTTTTAAAAAAATATTATTCATTTTTCAAAATCAAGTATATTTGTAAATTATTCAATGCTATATACATGAAAATCATAATAGCGGGAGCTGGTGAAGTGGGGTATCATTTAGCAAAATTGCTCTCCTTTGAGTCTCAGGACATTATCTTAATTGACAATAATGAGTCTAGTATTAATATTGCCGAAAATAAACTTGATATCAAAACTATTGAAGGTGATTCAACTTCACTTTCAGTTTTACAAAAAGCTGATGTTCAGAACTCTGATTTAGTTGTATCTCTTACAAGTTCAGAGTCGACAAACTTTACTACTTGTTTTTTATCAAAGCAATTAGGGGCAAAACGAACTATAGCTAGAATTTCTAACTTCGAGTTTCTTGAAAGTTCAAGTGCAATAGATTTCAATTCTATAGGAATAGATGAATTAATCTCACCAGAAAATTTAGCTGCGGAAGAAATCAAACATTTAATAAATGAATCGGCGTTTTCGACTAGTCATGATTTTGAAGAGGGAATACTAAAAATGATGGGAATTAAACTAGAAAAAAACGCACCTTTTATTGGTAAAACAGTTATGGAAGCGGCTTCAGTTTTTCCAGGAGTTCATTTTATGCCAATCGCGCTTAAAAGAGAAGATAGTGAAACTACTATTATACCACGAGGTAATACTATTTTTTGTGAATCAGATCAAGTTTATTTTATTACTAATAAGAAAGGCTTAAAGGAGTTATATAATTTAATTGGCACTGTTAAACAAGAAATTAAAAATGTAATGATTCTAGGTGCAGGTAGAGTAGGCTCAATGTTAGCTAAAGATCTTAGTGAAAAAGGGTTAAACGTTAAGTTAATTGAAAAAAATAAAGATAAAGCTAGTCATTTAGCTGAGTATCTTCAAAATGTTATGATTTTAAATGTTGATGGAAGAAATATTGATTTATTAGTAGAAGAGAATTTAGATAATATGGATGCTTTTATAGCTTCCACCGGAAATTCTGAAACAAACATTATGTCTTGTTTAATGGCTAAATCTAAAAAAATAAAAAAAACTATAGCTCTGGTAGAGAACATGGATTATTTCAATCTTTCACAGTCTATAGGGATAGATACTTTGATTAATAAAAAACTGTTAGCAGCTAACTATATTTTTAAATTTGTCAGAAACGGAGATATAGTCGAGCTAGCTAAGCTCAATGATATGGATGCTGAAATTGTTGAATTCATAGTTAAAGAAGATTCGAAAGTTTTAAACAAAAAAATAGTTGATTTAAAATTTCCTTTAAATGCTATAATAGGTGGTGTTATAAGAGGAGGAATTGGGCTAGTGGTTTTAGGTGGTTTTGAAATTCAGATTGGTGATAGAGTTTTAGTTTGCTCAAAACCAGATGCATTAAAGAAAGTTGAAAGTTTATTTTTATAAACATTTATGACTAAACTTAATAGAAAATTAATTTTTCACATCATTGGACTATTATTGTTGTTTAATGGGGTTGCTATGCTCTTTTCTTCATTAGTTAGTCTTTTAACAAATGATGGTGTTTTAAAAGAAGTTACTGTATCTGCTGTTTTTACAATTGTTTTAGGCTGTATTATAATGTCCTTTACGAAAAGTAATATTAGACAGATTAATAAACGTGACGGATATATAATAGTTACTATTGGATGGTTAACCATGGTGATTTCAGGAATGCTCCCATATTACTTGACAGATTCTATAACTTTTTTTCCAAATCTTTTCTTTGAAACTATGTCGGGTTATACGACTACTGGTTCAACTATTTTAAATGATATTGAAGCCTTACCAAAAAGTATTATCTTTTGGAGAAGTATGACTCATTGGCTTGGTGGTATGGGAATCATAGTGCTAGCTATAGCTATTTTACCACTACTAGGAATAGGAGGGATGCAGCTTTTTTCAGCAGAAGCGCCTGGAACCGGAATAGGTGGTGATAAAATACATCCAAGAATTAGTGATACAGCTAAAAGACTTTGGATGATTTATGTCGGTTTGACGTTGCTAGAAACAGTTCTTTTGAAATTGGCAGGAATGAGTTTTTTTGATGCTATTAACAATTCCATGAGTAATATTGCCTCTGGCGGATTTTCATCTAAAAACGCAAGTATAGGCTATTGGAATGATGTTCCTATAATTCAATACATTATTATTCTATTTATGTTTTTAGCTGGAACTAATTTTATACTTATATATTTTGGACTTACAGGAAAATTTAAAAAAATATTTCAAGACACAGAATTTAAATGGTACCTATCTTTTGTTATAGCCTTTGTAGTAATGGTCACTTTAGTTTTATATTTATCTGTTGATTTAAGCGATACAGGTGTATTTCACCCTCAAATTTATGGTAAATTTGAAAGCAGTTTTAGACACGCTTTATTTCAGGTTGTGGCGATTGTTACAACTACAGGGTTTGTTACGGGTGATTTTATTTCATGGACTCCATTTTTAACAATGTTATTTTTTGGAATTATGTTTATGGGGGGATCTTCTGGTTCAACTTCCGGAGGAGTTAAAGTAATGAGGCATCTAATTTTGATCAAAAATGGAATGTTAGAGTTTAGAAAATCTTTACATCCCAATGCGATTTTTCACTTAAGACATAATAATTCTGTTGTTGAAAAGCCAATTATAATCCATGTATTAGCATTTTTTATTTTATACTTAATATTGTTTATAATTGGAGCGGGAGTACTTAGTTTATTAGGTCTTGATTTTGAATCTGCTATTGGAGGTGCTGCTTCCTCTATAGGTAATATTGGTCCAGCCTTAGGAACCCTAGGTCCTTTAAATAGTTTTGATAGTCTTCCTGTATTTGGAAAATATTGGTGTGCTTTTTTAATGCTAATCGGTAGGTTAGAGCTATTTACTGTATTAATATTATTTACTCCTTATTTCTGGAGAGATCATTAGTCTGCAAGTGCTTTACTAATTCTTGCTATTGCCTTTTTTATTTCCTCTTTTGACGCAGCATATGATATTCTAATATTATTGGGAGATCCAAATGCATCTCCAGTAACAGTAGCTACGTGAGCTTCTTCTAATAAATAAATTGCAAATTCAGAAGCATTATTAATTTTTTTTCCTTTTAAAGTTTTCCCAAAAAATGATGAAATATCTGGAAAAATATAGAAAGCACCTTTAGGTTGATTTAATTTAATTCCTTCAATCCCACCAAGAAGCTCAATAATCAATCCTCTTCTTTCCTTAAATTCATCTATCATATATTGAATTTCAGAAACAGGAGCATCTAAAGCAGCTATGGTTGCACGTTGTGCAATACAATTAGCCCCACTAGTAATTTGTCCTTGCATTTTAGTACAAGCTTTGGCTATCCAATTTGGAGCTCCTAAATAACCTATTCTCCAGCCAGTCATAGCAAATGCTTTTGCTACACCATTTACAGTAATGGTTCTATTGTACATAGATGTGATTTTTGCAAAACTAAAGTGAGGAATACCATAATTTATATGCTCGTAAATCTCATCCGAAAGTATATAGATTTCAGGATATTTTTCTAATACTTTCGCAAGTGCTAAATATTCTTTTTCTGTATAAATCGATCCACTTGGATTATTAGGAGAATTAATTACAACAAGCTTTGTTCTTTTTGTTATGGCATTTTCTAATTGTAAAGGAGTTATTTTAAAATCACTAGAAATATCAGATCTAATTTCTATTGGATTTCCTTCTGCAAGAGTTACAATAGCGGAATAACTTACCCAGTATGGAGCAACAAGAAGCACATCATCTCCTGGGTTAACCAAAACTTGAACTAAATTAGCTATAGATTGTTTTGCACCGTTAGAAACTACAATTTGACTTGGCTGATAATTTAATCCATTATCTCTTTTAAATTTATTACAAATAGACTGTTTTAATTCACTATAACCATCTACTGGCGTATAAGAGTTATAATTATCATTAACTGCTTGAATTGCCGCATTTTTAATAAAATCAGGTGTATTAAAATCAGGTTCACCAAGGCTTAATCCTATAATATCTATTCCATTATTTTTTAATTCTCTTGCTTTAGCTGCCATTGCTAGAGTTGCAGAAACGGGTAAATTATTGATTCTGTCTGAAAGCTTATTTTTCATTTAAAATATTTGTTAATTATGTATTTTGAGGTTTCATTCCCATTGTTTTAAGGAATCGGAAGTGAGCACGTATTGCATCAAGAAATGTATTAAATTCATTGTATGGAAGATTGAATTCATTAGTAGTTTTCTTAACAATTTCCGCAATCTTATCATAATGTACATGTGATATGTTTGGAAAAATATGATGCTCTACCTGATAATTTAAGCCACCTGTAAACCAATTCACTAATTTATTATTTGAAGCAAAATTAACCGTTGTTTTTAGCTGATGGATTGCCCAACTATTTTTTATATTTCCATCTGAATCGGGCAAGGGCATATCTGCTTCATCCATAATGTGAGCCAATTGGAATACTAAGCTCAATATTAGTCCGGCTGTATAATGCATTACTAAAAATGAAAGCAATACCTTCCACCAAATTATATTAAAAAATAAAATTGGAATAAAAATCCAGAATAAAAAATAAAGTATTTTTGAAATCAATAATTTTGTCCAGTTTACGAATGGATTTGGGAACTTCCCGTGAGATAATTTTTTTTTCATAAATCTTTTCATCTGAAGAAAATCTGTAGTAATTGCCCAATTTATTGTTAATAGCCCATAAAGCAAAACAGAGTAATAATGTTGAAATTTATGAAACCATCTCCACTCAGAATGCTTTGAGAATCTTATAATTCTTCCTGCTTCTAAATCTTCATCATGACCATGAATATTTGTATATGTATGGTGTAAAACATTATGTTGAACTTGCCAGTTATATCTATTTCCAGCTAATAAATAGATGCTACCTCCCATTAATCTATTTATCCATTTTTTATTAGAAAAAGAACCGTGATTTCCATCATGCATTACATTCATTCCAATACCAGCTAAACCAATTCCCATAATAACTGATAATAATATTTGAAGCCAACCTGAAATCGTTAGAGTAGATATCAAAATATATGGTGTTAAAAGTAAACCAAACATCACAATTGTTTTTATCCAAAGCTTCCAGTTGCCATTTTTTGTAATATTTTTTTCTTTAAAATAATTATTAACTCTTTTGTTTAAAGTTTTGAAAAATTTTTTAGAATCGTTTCTTGAAAACTTAACAGTATTTATTTTATCAATCATGAATTATTATGTTTGTAATAAAGGTATATTTTTTGATAAAAATATTAATGTAATTTTGAATTAATAAATAAAAGTTTTGAACATCATAAAATCTAATTTTTCAAGTCTAACAAATTCACAAATATTACAATTTGAAAGTTTAACTAAATTGTATGAGAATTGGAATAATAAAATAAATGTTATTTCCAGAAAAGATATATCAGAATTAACTACTAGACATGTCTTGCATTCTTTAAGTATTGCTAAGTTAATAGAATTTAAACCTAAATCCAATATTCTTGATGTGGGTACGGGTGGAGGTTTTCCGGGAATTCCTTTAGCAATAATGTTTCCAGAAGTTTCATTTCATTTAACGGATTCTATAGGAAAAAAAATAAAAGTAGTTCAAGCTATTGTTGATGAACTAGGCCTTAGAAATGTAAAAGCTGAAAAAACAAGATCTGAAGATGTTAATCAAAAATATGATTTTATAGTAAGTAGAGCTGTTGCTAATATGACTGATTTTGTTAAAATAGTTAATGATAAAATCTTAACAATTAATAATCACCCTTTTAAAAACGGAATATTGTATTTAAAAGGGGGTGATTTGAGTTCAGAATTAAAGAGCTTTAAAAGCGCAAAAACTTTTAATATTAGCGATTATTTTAACGACTCTTTTTTTGAAACAAAAAAAATAGTGTATCTACCTATTTCATATATGGGTAAGGATACTCTGTAGGAGGATTGAAATTTTCTTTTATTAATCTAGGAGAAACCCATCTTAATAGGTTTAATTTCGATCCAGCTTTATCATTTGTTCCAGACGCTCTTGATCCTCCAAAAGGTTGCTGACCAACTACCGCTCCAGAAGGTTTGTCATTAATATAAAAATTACCCGCACTATACCTTAGATGTCTTAATGCGTATTTAACACTTTCTTTATCTTCAGAAATAAATGCACCTGTAAGGGCGTATATTGAAGTTTGATCAACTAAAGTTAGTGTTTCTTTCCAGTTCTCATCAGGGTAAACATATATTGTAACTACAGGTCCGAAAATTTCTTCTTGCATAGTAGTAAACTTTGGATTTGTAGTTAAAATGACTGTTGGAGAAACAAAGTAACCCTTATCTTCATTATAGTCTCCTCCAATCAAAATTTCAGACTCTTTATTATTTCTAGCATGTTCAATGTAATTTACAATTTTATCAAACGAGCCCTTGTGGATCACGGCAGTCATAAAATGTTGAAAATCTATAGGAGATCCAAGAGTTATCGAGCTAATTTGCTCTTTTAAATTATTGAATATTTCAACAGATTTTGATTTAGGAATATAAACTCTTGATGCTGCCGAACATTTTTGGCCTTGGTATTCAAAAGCTCCTCTTACAATTGCAGTTGATACCACCCTTGAATTAGCAGATGGATGTGAAACAATAAAATCCTTTCCACCAGTTTCTCCAACAATCCTAGGGTAATCTTTATATAAATTTATGTTTGTACCTACTTTAGTCCACAATTGTTTAAAAACATTTGTTGATCCAGTGAAATGAATTCCAGAAAGATTAGAGTTGTTTAAAGCAATATCAGTTACTAAAACAGGATCTCCAGTAACCATATTGATAACTCCTTTGGGAAGTCCAGCTTCATTAAAAACATCCATAATAACCTTAGCACTGTAAATTTGATGATCACTAGGTTTCCATAAAATAACATTACCCATTAAAGCTGCACTAGCGCAAAGATTCCCTCCAATTGCTGTAAAGTTAAAAGGAGTTATAGCGTACACAAAACCTTCTAATGGTCTGTATTCTAGTCTATTAGAAACCTCACCGACTGTGATTGGTTGTTCTTTATAGATTTCACTCATATAAACTATGTTTAGTTTAAGGAAGTCTACTAGTTCACATGCTGCATCAATTTCTGCTTGAAATATTGTTTTAGATTGTCCAATCATAGTGGCAGCATTGATTTTTGACCTATAGGGCCCTGCAATTAGTTCAGCTGCTTTTAAAAATATGGCTGCTCTTTCTTTCCATGGAGTGTTAGTCCATTGATCTTTTATCGTTAATGCACTATTTATAGCTTTTTTAACGTGACTTGAATTACATATTGAATAGGATCCAACAATTTTTTTATGATCATGAGGTGGGTTAATATTCTTCCTTTCTTCAGTGTAAACCTCTTCATTTCCGATGTATAAAGGAATTTTTATATTTTCATTATACATTGAATTATATGTCTCTACGACATCCTTTCTTTCATCTGAATTTTTTAAATAACCCTTTATTTCTTCGTTTTTAAGCTCAGGCACTTTAAATATTGAATGTTTCATTTATGATTTTTATAATTTAAATAAGTTTTAGTTTAATGCATGCGGAGCAGTAAGTTTAAACGTAGGTATGTAGGCTCTAAATTTTTTACCTGTATTTACATTAATCATGTTATAAAAACCTCTCATTGCTCCTACAGGAGAAGTGATAAGACAACTTGAGGAGTATTCGTAACTTTCTCCAGGTTTGATTAATGGTTTTTGACCAATTACTCCCTCTCCATCAATTATGATATCTGGGCTTAATGAGTCAAATATTCTCCAATGTCTAGATTTCAATTGAACAATGCTTTTACTTTGATTAGTTATTTTAACAAAATAATTAAATGAAAAATGAAGCCGATAATTCTTGAAATAAGATCCATCGTAACATTCTTTAACTGCTACTTTAATTCCTTGTGTAACGTGATTTATCATCTTAAATGCTAATGTAAAGATTATGCAAAAATAAAACTAATAGGTTCTGTTAATTTTTTATAACAGAAGAAGAAATGGATGAATGACCAATTAATTTAAAATATTTATCATTGATTTTTTTTTGATATAACAATGCGGAATATGTATTTTCTGTTTCCCAAAAATCTCCCCCAAAATAATTTATTATTTCTGGGTTAGATTGACTTATGTAGCAATAGATGTAATTATAATAACCTTGTTTAAACTTGAAACTCCCTTCATATTTATTTTTATTTAAGGTTAGTTCATAATTTTTATCAGGCTTAAAATCATTAAATTCTCCAACAATATAAACCTTAGACTCTAAGTTAATAGAGTTTGGTTTTAAAGTAAAGTGAACATTTGAATAGTCGTTTTCAATATCGAAATCGCTAAACTGACTATTTAACTTATAAGATCCATTTATGTCAGGATTGTATTCATATTTCTTTTTAGTCCTTTCAAAATCGGTAACTAAATAGTTGTTATATAAGTTTTTTAAATCTGTTTTATATGTTCTGTAATTAGTTGAATTAATATTTGAAGTATCAAAACTTAAATATTCATTCCCTCCTCTGTAATTAATCTCATGGAAAATTAATTTATTGCTTAATATATGTTTAGGTTTAGCTATAATTCTTGAACTTAACCAGTTATTGTTTTTTATAATTATTAATTTTAATATTGAAGAGCTGTTATAAATTTTCGTACAATTATTACAGTTTATAGTTGCGTCAATATTCTGAGAGGATTCAATATCTTCAATTTTATTAGACCTAGAGATAGACATGCCTATTGATGTTAAGTTTTCGTTTACTAAAAACCTTTTTTCAAACACTTTTCGATCATTTGATAAATGAACACTTATAGAATAATTTCCAGAAACTTTAAAATCAAAATCATTGTTAGGGATTTTAAGTTTATAATGAGTGTAGCTTTGAAGAGTGTTATAGGAGTTTTTATAATCGTCTATTCTAATATCATCAAAACCATTTAAAAATTCTGATTTTAAAAGTTTAGATGGATTCCATTTGTAGTTATAGTGATTTATCTTGAAGTAATAATCTTTTTCATCAGCTTCAATGTCATCAAAACTTAAATAAACATGGTCATTAAAACCAATTACAGGATAGTTAGAGTTGGTTTTTGAGTTTAATAATTTAATGCTCTTTATGTTTTTATAAAAATTTTGTTGCGTGTAATTTTTAAGACAAGCAAATAAAAGCAAGTATAATGTTACATAAAAGGTTTTGACTGTCATATTTATCCTAAATATATTAATTTTTTTAGTTTATTATCGAAGAAAAAAAAATATTATTTAGAATCAATATAAATAAAAAATTAAATAGTAAATCAACTTTCACTTAATGCTTTTAATTAATAAATTTGCGCTCTATTTAATAGTAGAATAATTATGTCAAAAGACATCAAGATTAAATGTGGTTTAACCATCAACCTTAAAGGTGCTGCCGAAAACATTGTTAAGAAAGCCGCATTACCAAAATCAATTTCTTTAAACCCTGCAGATTTCCATTTAATTACTCCTAAAATGGCAGTAAAAATTGGTGATCACGTTAATGCAGGTGATGTTGTTTTTTATTCTAAGAAGAATCAGGAAGTGAAATTTTGTTCACCTGTTTCAGGAAATGTTAAAGATATTGTTAGAGGTGAAAAAAGGAAAATTATTGAAATTATCATAGATGTAGATTCTTTTCAAAAATCTAAGAAATTTAAAACTTACAAATTTGAAAATTTTAAAAGAGATGACATAATAACTTCTTTATTAGAATCTGGCTGCTGGCCATTTATAAATCAAAGGCCTTATGATATTATAGCTAATCCTTCAGATACTCCAAAATCTATTTTTATTTCAACTTTCAACACAGCTCCAATTTCTGCAGATATTCAAATTATTTTGGACGATCAGAAGAATGAATTTACAACTGGAATTAAGGTTTTGAGAAAGTTAACAGATGGTGAATTAAATATTTGTGTCGAAAAAGATAACCAAACATTTATTAATGAAATTAATGATGTTGTTATTCATAACGTGAGTGGTCCTCATCCCTCTGGAAACGTAGGTGTTCAAATCCATCATATTGATCCTATCAATAATGGTGAAAAAGTTTGGACTGTAAATCCAGAAGATGTAGCAATTATTGGGAGACTTTTTTTGACAGGTAATTACACACCTTTAAGAACAATTTCTGTTTCGGGTCCACCTGTTAAATATCCTCAATATTATAAAACAATAGCCGGTTCTAAGCTATCAGAAATAATTAATGATTCTGTTGTTAATGATGATTTATTAAGATTTATTAATGGTGATGTTTTAACAGGTAAAACCGTAGGTAAAGATAGTTACTTAGGCTTTTATAATAATTCTTTTTCTGTATTAAGAGAAGGAAATCATCATAAATTATTTGGTTGGGTTCCCTTTATTAATAATAAAGTTCCTAGTATTTATAAAACTTCATTTTCTTGGTTATTTCCAAATAAAAAGTACGATTTGGATACAAATATGAATGGAGAAGAACGAGCTTTTGTAGTAACCGGTGAAATGGAGAAAGTTTTCCCTATGGATATTCTTCCTATGCAATTGCTTAAAGAATGTATGATCGGAGATATTGAAAAAATGGAAAATTTAGGCATTTACGAAGTAGCACCAGAAGATTTTTCATTAATAGATTATTCTTCTTCTTCAAAAATAGAAGCTCAATTTATAATTAGAAAAGGACTTGATTTAATGATTTCAGAAGTAGGTTAATTGTATTATATGAATATTAGAAATATACTTGATAATTTAAAAAAGCCTTTTAACAAAGGTGAAAAATGGGAAAAATTTGCCCCTGCCTTTAACGCCTTTGATACATTTTTATTTGTACCAAATCATACAACCAAACACGGAGCCCATGTCAGGGATGCTGTAGATCTTAAAAGAACAATGATCACTGTCATAATTGCTCTTTTACCGGCTCTTTTTTACGGGATTTTCAATACGGGATTTCAATATTATTCTCAATTAGGGACTGATTATAATACTATGGATATAATAGTACATGGATCAATGAAAATTCTTCCTATGATAGCGGTTTCTTATATAGTTGGACTTACTATTGAGTTTGCTTTTGCGGTATATAGAGGGCATGAAATTAATGAGGGTTACCTAGTTACAGGACTTTTAATTCCAATGATTATGCCAGTAGATATTCCACTTTGGATGGTTGGTCTTTCAGTAGCTTTTGCTGTGTTTATTGGTAAAGAAGCCTTTGGCGGAACTGGAATGAATATTTTAAATCCTGCACTGACTGCAAGAGCTTTTGCTTTTTTTGCTTACCCTACTTATATGTCAGGTAATCAAGTTTGGGTTTCTGAAGCTTCAAATATTGATGGTGTTTCTGGTGAAACTATTTTAGGAATGTTAGCTTCAGGAAGTAATTCAATACCATATGAACCTATGCAAATGTTTATTGGATCTATACCTGGATCCATTGCTGAAACTTCAACTTTTATGGTTATAGTTGGGGCCTTAATTTTAGTTTATACTGGAGTAGGTAGTTGGAGAATTATGGTTGGAAGTGTGATTGGAGCTGCTGTAACAGGACTGCTGTTTAATTTATGGGGAGCAAATGAGTTAATGAGTTTTAATTGGATTAATCATTTGATGGTTGGTGGTTTTGCATTTGGTGTAGTCTTTATGGCTACTGACCCTGTTTCTGCTGCTCAAACTGTTAAAGGAAAATGGATATATGGGATTTTGGTAGGATTATTTTGTATTTTAATAAGAGTATTTAATCCAGCCTATCCTGAAGGAGTAATGTTAGCAATTTTATTAATGAATGTTTTTGCACCAACTATAGATCATTATGTAGTTGAAGCTAACGTTAATAGAAGAATTAAAAGAAGTTTAAAAACTGTAAAAACTGCTTAAAATGAATAGAGATTCAAATTTATATACCTTTTTATTTGCAACTATCATGGTGTTTGTTGTGGCTACAGTTTTAGCATTTACTTCTCAGTCATTGAAAGATTTACAATCTGAAAATGTTAGAAAAGAAAAGATGCAAAATATTCTTTCAACAGTAGGAATTATAATTGATAGAGATGGAGCTGAGGAGTTATTTGATAAATATATTGACGGTCAGTTGGCTGTTAAAAATGATGGATCAATTGACACATCAGTTGATGTTTTTAACAATGTAAAGCTTTCTCTTGAACTAAAGAAAAATCCAAAGGATCAAGACTTTCCATTGTACGTTGCTAATATAGAGTCTGAAAAATTTTATATAATTCCTGTTAGAGGAAATGGCTTATGGAATGCAATATATGGTTACATATCTCTAAAGGAAGATTTAAATACTATTAAGGGAGTTGTTTTTGATCATGTAGGAGAAACAGCAGGCCTTGGTGCTGAGATCACTCAAGATTGGTTTGTTGAAAGATTTGTTGATGAAAAACTTTTTGATTCTGATAATAATTTAATGGGAATTAAAGTTTCTAAGACTAACAATGATCCAAATAATTCTGATAAAAATGACCATGAAGTTGATGCGATTTCTGGTGCAACAATTACTGGAGATGGAGTTTCAGATATGATAAAAGAGAGGTTAGAGCATTATATCCCTTATTTCAATACTCTAAGATCAAATTCAATAGCTTTAAATTAGATAATATGTCAAATAAAAATAGAGCTTTACTTTCAGATCCAATGGATGATAATAATCCTATAACTGTTCAGGTTTTAGGTATTTGTTCAGCTTTAGCTATTACAGTTCAATTAAAAGCTGCAATAGTTATGAGTATTTCAGTTATGGCAGTTATGGCAGCTAGTAATGTTATTATTTCTTTGTTAAGAGATTTAATTCCAAATAGAATTAGAATTATAGTTCAATTAGTAGTTGTGGCAGCAATGGTTATTCTAGTCGATCAAGTGCTTAGAGCATATGCATACGATGTCAGTAAAGAATTATCAATATTTATAGGTTTGATTATCACTAATTGTATTGTCATGGGGCGTTTAGAAGCTTTTGCCTTAGGAAATGGAGTGTGGAGATCTTTTTTAGATGGAATTGGAAATGCTGCAGGGTATGGGTGGATTTTAATTTTAGTTGCTTTTTTTAGAGAACTTTTAGGGTCTGGAAAGTTAGGAGGAATTCAAGTTATTCCTGATTTTATATATGAAATGGGTTATGTAGACAATGGTCTTATGCTTTTATCTCCAATGGCACTTATCACTGTTGGTATTATTATCTGGATTCAGCGATCTAGGAATAGAAAATTAATAGAACAGGCATAATTTAAACTAATAAACATGATTGATTACGCTAATTTATTTATAAAAAGTATTTTCATCGAAAATATGATTTTCGCCTACTTTTTAGGTATGTGTTCATATTTAGCTGTTTCAAAAACTGTTAAAACTGCTGTTGGTTTAGGTTTTGCTGTAATTTTTGTTTTAACAATTACAGTCCCTTTAAACTTTTTAATAGATCAGTATTTATTAAGACCAGGTGCTCTTGGCTGGGTTGGACCAGAATATGCTGAATTAGACTTAAGTTTTTTAAGTTTTATTATGTTTATTGCAGTAATAGCTTCCATGGTTCAATTGGTAGAAATGATAGTCGAAAAATTTGCACCAGCTTTATATGGTGCTTTAGGAATTTTCCTTCCGTTAATTGCAGTTAATTGTGCGATTTTAGGAGGCTCTTTATTTATGCAAATCAAAGATTTTTCTGGAATTACAGAATCCGCTATTTATGGATTTGGATCTGGAATTGGATGGCTTCTAGCAATTGTTGCGATAGCTGCAATTAGGGAGAAAATAGCTTACTCAAACGTACCTGCTCCTTTAAAAGGGTTAGGAATTACCTTTATAATAACTGGACTTATGGCAATAGGCTTTATGAGTTTTATGGGAATTAAACTATAATTTTTATGACAATTACTACTTATATAATTTTTAGTATTATCGTTTTTTTAGCCATCACTATGGTTTTGGTTGGTATGCTTTTAGGAGTTAAAGCTAAGCTGCTTCCTTCAGGCCCAGTGACCCTTTTTGTTAATGGTGAAAGTGAGGTAGAAGTTTCGTCTGGAAGCACACTTTTATCAACACTCGGAAATAATAAAATTTTTCTACCCTCCGCTTGTGGAGGTGGAGGAACTTGTATACAGTGTAAATGTATAATTACTGAAGGTGGGGGAGAAATTTTACCAACAGAAAAACCTCATTTTAGTAGAAAAGAAATTGCAGAAGGCTGGAGACTTGGTTGTCAGGTTAAAGTAAAGCAAAATATGGTTATCGAAGTTCCTGAAGAAGTATTTGGTATAAAAAAATGGGAAGCAACCGTATTAAGAAATTGGAACGTAGCTTCGTTTATAAAAGAATTTGTAATTCAAATCCCAGAAGATATGGGTTATAAGGCAGGAGGATATATTCAAATTGAAATTCCTGAATGTGATATTGATTTTAAAGACATAGATATTAAATCTCATCCTGAAGAGCATCCTGGTGAGCCAGATAAGTTTAAGTTAGAATGGGATAATTTTAAACTTTGGGATTTGAAAATGAAAAACCCAGAACTTGTCGAACGAGCTTATTCTATGGCTTCATATCCTGCAGAAGGCAAAGAAATCATGCTTAATGTCAGGATTGCTACACCTCCTTTTGACAGAAATAAAAATGGATGGATGGATGTTAATCCTGGAGTTGCTTCATCTTACATATTTTCTAGAAAAGCTGGAGATAAGGTTACTATTTCTGGCCCTTATGGAGAGTTTTTTATCAATCATTCTGAAGCTGAAATGCTTTATGTTGGCGGTGGAGCTGGAATGGCCCCAATGAGATCTCATTTATATCATTTACTTAGAACTCTAAAAACTGGAAGAAAGGTTAGTTTTTGGTATGGTGGAAGGTCAAAAAGAGAACTTTTTTATATAGATCACTTTAAAGCTTTAGAAAAAGATTTTCCTAACTTTAAATTTTACATTGCTCTTTCAGAACCATTAGAAGTTGATAATTGGAAGGTTAAAGATAGTTTAGATTCGCAAGGTGATGGTTTTGTAGGTTTTGTTCACCAAACAGTTATTGATAATTATTTAAATCATCATGAAAGTCCAGAGGATATTGAAGTATATTTCTGTGGTCCTCCTTTAATGAACCAAGCTATTGAGAAAATGGCTGATGATTTTGGTGTTCCACCTGAAAATGTCAGATTTGACGATTTTGGAGGATAATATCTTACCAGTCCCTCTAAGCGACTTAGATAAGCACAAACTAGCAATGAATGTTGTTGGAAAAGATTTAGAAGCTAAAAATTATGAATTTTTATCTGTCAATAGCAAATTAAAAAAAGATCCTCAATTTGTTTGTATAAATGAAAAAAAACTATCTTTCATAATAGTTAAGGCTATTTGTTATCCAAATGATCCTAGAGATATCATGGTTTCACATCTTGATAAAATTAAAGCTCACGCAACTAGTTTTAATGCAGAGTTGTATTATGCTGGAGTTGGCTTAGCAAATTCCGAAAATTATGACCTGCCTTTATTTAAAAACTCAGGTTATATCATTAATTTTAATGGACTTGAAAAAATTAATTAGTTTATTTATTTTAGCTTCTTTGTGTTTTAGTTGTAAAAATTCTCTTAAAACACATGTCTTTTCAGGCTATGCTTTGGGAACCTCTTTTAAAATAGTATATTCATCAGAAGAAGAGTTATATAATATTGAAGAGCTAACTGATTCGATTTTTTTTCAAATAAACAGATCACTTTCTACTTATCTTATTTCATCTGATATATCAAAAATAAATAATGGAATTGACTCCATTATAGTTGACAGTCATTTTAAAAATGTATTTAATCAATCTAAGATAATTTGGGAATCTTCTAATGGGTTTTTTGATCCAACCGTTGGGTCACTAGTTAACGCATATGGATTAGGTCCTAATCTAGATACAAGTAGAGTATTTAATATAGATAGCTTAATGAACCTTACTGGTTTTGAAAATGTCACATTACTTAATGACAGAATTGTAAAGAAAAAAATTGGAATTTTTCTAGACTTTAATGCTATAGCTAAAGGATACTGTGTTGATGTTATTTCAAAAATGTTAATTGATAATCAAATTACTAATCATTTAATTGAAATTGGAGGAGAAATGTATGCTAGTGGATTAAATAGGACTACAAATACTCCATGGAGGGTAGGTATTGCAGATCCTTTAAATTCGGATCCTAATAGTTATAATCTAAGGTTAGCTTTAAAAAATATGGCTCTTGCAAGTTCTGGTAATTACAGAAAATTTTTAATTGATTCTATAACAGGAAGAAAGATTGTTCATACAGTTAATCCTAAAAATGGAAATGCTTATAGTACAAATGTTTTAGGAACTTCTGTTTTGGCTGATAGTTGTATGTCTGCAGACGGATATGCTACTGCTTTTATGGCTATGCCTCTAGAAGAGTCTATTGCTTTAATGAACTCATTGTTGAATATTGAAGCTATGATAGTTTATTTGGATGAAGAAAATGAATTAAAAACCTATTTTACAAAAAACTTTGAGGATCTAATTTTAGATTAATTTTTTACATACAGGGATAATTTCATTTTCTTCTATGCTGTACTTTAAGATTTCTTCTTTTTTAAACTTTGAAGCATATTTAACTTGCTTAACCTCAAATCCAATATTTTGTAACCTTGTGAAATAATCTAATCCATAAAGTCTCACATGATCATATTGCCCAAATTTCTCTATTCTTTCTTGTCTATTCGTGATGCTATTGTCTTCAAAAGTGGTTTTATTATTTAAATTAATAGGAACTTGAAGTATAGCAGTTCCATGAGAATTTAAAACCCTGAAAAGTTCAGTCATAGCTTTTTTTTCATCCTTAATATGCTCTAGAACATGATTACAAAGAATGTAATCAAATGAATTATTTTTAAAAGGCATGTTGCAAATATCTCCTTTTATATCTGCTAGCGGAGAGTTCAAATCAAAAGTTGTGTAATTAATGTTTTCTAATTTTTTAAAAACATTGTAAAAACATTGCTCGGGGGCTATGTGAAGGACTTTTAAATTTTTTTTAAAAAAACCCGTTTCGTTTTTTAAATAAAGCCAAAGTAACCTATGTCTTTCCAGTGATAATGTTCCTGGACTTAGGGCATTTTTTCTTTGTGACACATATCCGTAAGGGAGAAATGTTCTATAGGATTTTTCATTAATTGGATCTGTAAAGTTATTTCCTCTGAAAAAAAAATCTAAAAAAGGTTGTAGAATTTTACTCCAAAAAATTAATTGAGGTCTTGGAATTATATTTATTAAAAATTTGATTATTAATTTCAATTATTTGAATTTTTTTTCTTCATCACTTTTTATACCCAAAGATTCATAAATAAAATCAAAGGTTGAAAGTAAATTAGGTTTTCCATCAATTATTGCAATATTATGTTCAAAGTGTGCGCTAGGCAAATTATCTGATGTTAAAATTGTCCAACCATCATCAAGTTGATTTATTTTTGATGTCCCCATATTTATCATTGGTTCAATTGCGACTACCATTCCATTTAGGAATTTTTTTCCAGTTCCTTTTTTACCATAATTAGGCATTTCCGGTTTTTCATGCATTTCCTTACCTAAACCATGCCCAACGAGCTCCCTTACAACTCCATATCCATTTAATTCATTGTAGTTTTGTATGGCATATCCAACGTCTCCAACTCTGTTTCCTATTTTGAATTGTGAAATCCCCTTATAAAGAGATTCTTTTGTGGATTTTAAAAGAGCTTTAATTTTCTCATCTACTTCTCCAACTTCAAAAGTGTAAGCATGATCACCATAATATTCATTTTTTAGTACTCCACAATCAATTGAAATTATATCCCCATCTTTTAAAAAATTATTGTTAGGTATTCCATGTACTACTTGTGAGTTAGGGCTAATACAAAGTGTATTAGGAAAGTCGTACAAGCCTAAAAATCCAGGAATTGCTTGATGATCTCTTATGAAACTTTCTGCTAATGAATCAAGTTGTAATGTTGTAATACCTGGTTTAATTTCTGAAGCAAGCATTCCTAAGGTTTTGGAGACTAATTGCGCACTTTCTCTTATTAGTTCTATTTCATCTTTTGATTTAATTAAACTCATAATTAAAAGTCTGCGTATGCATTTTTATACTCGTTTCCACTTAAAATTTTATAAATATCTTTTTCAATAGTTTCTATAGGAAATTCAACTATTCTATTAATTTCTTTACCATTTTTATTGAATATAATAGTGGGAATATTTATAATATCTTGATTTTTTTCTAAACTATCAACTGTAGTTTTGTCTAGAGACATTGCAATTAGTTTCATTTTCTTGTCTTTTATCTTTAAATAATCTATTAGCTTAAAAAAAGCGGGGGTATGCATACGGCTATCACTACACCAAGTTCCCATAAATACAGTTATATCTATATCGTTAATCAAAGGTTTTATTTGATCAGCAATTTCCTGGTCAAGTTTATAGTTTGTGTAATTTTCTTTAAACCAAAAATCATGAGGTTCGTTTTTGAGTTCATTTTTATTAAAAACTCCTAGAATGTCAATATATTTTTCTTTAAGTTCATTGTCAGTACTTTTGGAGGATTTTTTTGAATCATTACAAGAGATTAAAAAAATAAAGATAAATAAGAGACTAATTTTTTTCATAATTATTTTAATAAAGATTCGCAAGTCATTAAGTTTGGTTTTTTAATTTTCATTAACTCAAGAATTGTTGGAGCAATATCACCCAAAACACCATTAGATATTTTTTTAATTTCATTGTCAACTAATATTATTGGAACCATGTTTGTTGTGTGTGCGGTATTTGGACTTCCATCAGGGTTTATCATTACATCACAATTACCATGATCAGCAATGACTAAAGTCGAGTATTTCTTTTTTTGTGCTAATTCAATTATTTTACTCGCACATTTATCTACAGTTTCACAGGCTTTTATTGCCGCATTAATATTGCCAGTATGTCCAACCATATCTGGATTAGCAAAATTTAAACATATAAAGTCAGCAGATTCGTCGTCAATTTCTTTTATAATTGATTCTGTTATTTCATTTGCACTCATTTCAGGTTTTAAATCATATGTAGCAACTTTTGGAGATGGACATAAAATTCTCATTTCATTTTCAAATGGTTTTTCTCTTCCCCCGTTAAAGAAAAATGTTACGTGAGGATATTTTTCAGTTTCTGCAATCCTGATTTGTTTTTTTTTGTTTTTTGCTAAAACTTCACCTAAAGTATCAACTAAATTGTCTTTTTCATAAATGACTTTAATATTTTTAAATGACTGATCGTAATTAGTCAATGTCACAAAATTCAAATTCATTTTTTTTAATTCAAATTCTTGGATATCTTCTTGAGTTAAAACTTTAGTCAATTGTCTTCCTCTATCAGTTCTAAAGTTAAAAAAAATCACATAATCATTTTTCTTTATAAGACCTTTAGGCTTATTGTTTTCGTCAACTAAAATTACAGGTTTGATAAACTCATCTGTAACCCCCGTTTCATAAGATTCTTTTATAGAATTAATAATGTTTATTGACTTTTTACCTGAGCCATTTACAAGTAAATCGTAAGATTTTTTAGTTCTTTCCCACCTATTATCCCTATCCATTGCGTAATACCTGCCTATTAAGCTAGAAAGGGATGCCCCGCATTCAGATATTTTTTTATTTAGTCTTTCTATTAGCTTAATACCAGATTTTGGATCAACGTCTCTTCCATCTGTGAAAGCGTGAACGAATACATTTTTAATGTTCATTTCTTTACTCACAGATAAAATTTCTTCTAAATGATTAATATGAGAATGTACCCCACCATCAGATACTAACCCGATTAAATGAAGTGTAGCATTCGTTTGTTTTACAGATTGTAATGTATTTTTTAAAACGGCTTTGTCTTTAAATTTATTTTCTTTAATGTCTAAATTAATTCTAGCCAAATCTTGATAAACGACTCTTCCTGCGCCTAAGTTAATATGCCCTACCTCACTATTGCCCATTTGGCCATCAGGAAGGCCTACACTCTGTCCAAACGTTGAAAGTTCTGCAGAGGGATATTTTGAATATAACGAATCGATAAAAGGAGTTTTTGCCTTGTCAATTGCTGAAACATTTGGGTTTTTGGATATCCCCCAGCCATCGAGAATCATTAAAATTACTTTTTTAGAAATGTTCAAATTTTTTAGACTTAATGATTAATTTTCAAATATAATTATAATCAAAACATTTGTTATTTCAAATCTGGATTAATATCTAAGATATTTTGATTTATATACTTAATTATAAACTCGTCATTAAAATATTCTACTCCATTAATATTTTCTTTTTGGATAATTTGTTTTAATCCAGATTCTATTAATTTGTTTAAAATTTTTTTAGAAATGGGAGCGTAACTATAATGCCAAGGCTCATAATCAAACCCCATTCTTTTAGGATTGTTATTGTAGGTAAGATAAAATCCAAATTTTTTAGAATTTAAATCCAACCATTGTTTAATTCCGTAAAAGACTCCCCCTTTTTCAAACTTACTAGACATAAGAACGTCTTTCTCATCTGGAAAATTTCCATCAATTATATCAATATCTGTTCCCCAGTGATGTCTAGAGGTCCCGGGAATAGTAGAGTATCTAATTATTTCTTCAATTGCCTTTATTGGTTCTAAAGAATGAGTTTTAGTGAATTTATTATATTTATTATTCCAAATTTGTTTTTGACGGTCATATCCTCTGTAGGCCGAAACAATTTTAAGTTTAAATCCGTCTTTTTTTGCTTCATTTGCCATTTTTTCAAATGCTTTATGAGTTCTGCTTTCTAGTAAAATAGTATCTCCAACTAAATCAGGTTTTTTAATGCCTCTAATTATATCTAAATCCATATTTATTTGAGAAAAATTAATATTACAAATTAAAAAAAACAATAAGCAAACTCTAAGTAACCTTAAATTCATTGTAACTTTTTATAAAAAAAAGAATGTAAGCCTATACCTTGAATTATAAAAGCATCTCCTAAACTTTTGTAATTAAATTTTGTATAAAATCCAGTAGCCTTTTCTCTAGCATTCATCCAAATATAATTAACACTTAAATTCCTACAGATTTCTTCTGAATATTCTAATAATTTTTGTCCAATGCTTTTTTTTCGATAATCATATAGCACACACATCCCTCTTAACTGATAACAATTTAATAAATCAATTTTTGTTGATTTATTTTTGATCAAAGATACTCCTGCAACAATTTTTTGATTTTTATAAACTCCTATGTGAATTGAATCTAGTCTTTCATCTCCTTCAAACTTACAATATTCATAGTTAGAATTAGCTCTTAAAACTTTACTCCTAATAGGATATAAGTTTTTTGAATTAACTTTTTTTAAAATTAAATTCATATAACATAAAAATAATAATATAATTTTTAGCAAAGTAAATAACTTATAATAATTCATTAATATTATATTTGTATAAAAGCGAGAGTAGCTCAGTTGGTAGAGCTTCAGCCTTCCAAGCTGATGGTCGCCGGTTCGAACCCGGTCTCTCGCTCTACTTTTTTAAATTAATGAAATATCTATTTAAGATTTTAATTCTTTTATTTATATGCAATTTTTCTTTTGCACAATCCGATTATAGAACATGGATTAGAGGGAAAGTACTTTATAGGAACAATAATGTCATTTCAGCAAATGTAGTTAACAATACTTCTCAAAAAGCTACAATAACTAATGGTGAAGGAGAGTTTGAGATGCTGGTAAAACTTAATGATCGTCTTGTTTTCTCATCCGTTCAATATCAAATTAGGTCATTAGTAGTTAATAAAGAAATTTTACAGAAAAGCAGAATCGTTATTGATGTTAATGAAAAAGTCACTCAGTTGGATGAAGTAGTTGTTGGACCTGAAAATATTGAAAAATTCCTTGATTTAAAGGAAGAAGAATTTAAAAAAGTAGATTATACTTTTGACAAATCAACTAAGATTGAAAATCAGATACTAAAAGCTGGTAGACTAACAAATGGTCTTAATTTTATTGCTCTATATAAAGTCATAGCCAAGTCTAGTTCAAAAGACGAAAATTTTTCTGATTCGAATGCTATTAATTATAAGCCTAGTAATTTACTTCGAGAAGTTTACGATGATTCTTTTTTTATCGCTAATCTGGGGATCCCAAAGGATAAGATTTCAGAATTTTTATTTTATTGTGATGATAAATTTCCATCTAAGTTCTTATTCAAGAAAAGTAATGAGTTTCAGTTAATTGATTTTTTAGTAAAACAAAGTGGTAGATTTAAAAAAATTCTTAAAAGGGGTTAGTGTATTGTTGTGTATTTTTGTTTTTGGAATTCACCATGTTTTTTCTCAAAAAAAACAAAATTACAAAGTCTTCAAAGGGGAAGTTGTTAATGACTCTTTAAATATAAGTGGCATACATATTATAAATAAGACTAGTGGATCCAGATCAATAACTAATCAAAATGGAATTTTTGAAATTGGAGTTAAAAGAAATGATACAATAGTATTATCTTCAATTCAAATTAAACCACATATGATAATCATTGATTCTAAAATTTTTGATCAAGATTTAATTAGAGTTTATGTAGAGCCCTTTATTAATCGGTTAGATAATGTTGTGGTAAAATCACATAATTTATCAGGAAATATGCTGGATGATATGTTAGCCTCTGGAATTAAAGACCCAATTAATTTTATTGATGTTGGAATACCTGGGTTTGAAGGAGAAAGAGAAGAAAAAATAGTTTCTGAAAAGAGCCTTATACTACAAACTCTATTACTTCCAATCTCAGGAGGGTTAGATATTGAGGCAGTTTACAAACATTTGTCAGGGTATTATAAAAAACTTAAGAAGAGAAGATTATTAGACAAACAATATGTCACGGTTGTTAGTATAATAGAATTTTACGGAGTAGTTTTTTTTATCAATAAATTTAATTTAAGTGAAGAAAAAGTTTATGAATTTGTTTTAGGAGCTTTAGAAAATAGTAATATTGAAAGTGATTTCAAAACCTCGGATCATGGTTTAGTGTTAGAATCATTTGAGGAATTTTATAAATCTATAAATGAAGAAAATTAGTTTAATATTTGTATTCCTTGTTTTTTGTGGTTTTGTAAATCACAAATACTATGTCAGTACATCTCTGTTTAGTTTTAATGATTCAAATGCAATTGAGATTACAATTAGAGTTTTTAAAGATGATTTAAATTCTTTATTTGAAAAAAAATATTCAGATCAATATAAATTAAGTTCAGATTTAGACTCGCCAATAATTCAATCTTTTATAAGCAGCTATTTAGAGGATAATATTGGAGTGTATTTTGATAACATTAAATACCAGCCTAATTTTTTAGGTTCTGAAGATAAAAATGACTTGATTATTTGTTATTTAGAGATAGAAAAAATTCCTATTTCAGATTCTATTAAAATAGAAAATAACATATTATTTGATTTGTTTTTAGATCAAAAAAACATCATTCATGTTAAAAAAAACAATGAGAAACAAAGCTTTATTCTTACAAAAGAAAGCTCACAATATAATTTAGATATTTAATAACATTTTACTAAATTTATCCATTATCAAAATAATTCTATGAAAGCAATAAACATCAAATTAATAATGATTTCTTTGATCTTCTCATTTACTGGGATTTCTCAAGAAGTTTCAGATGATTCTAAGCAAAAAGGACATTTAAACACTAATAAGTTTAGACAAATGTACCAGGAATTTTCATCTCCTAATATGTTTAGAACAGCGGCTGGTGCACCAGGACCTGCTTATTATCAACAGCAAGCTGATTATAAAATCAATATTGAACTGGATGACCAAAATAAAAGAATATATGGCGACGAGATAGTGACTTATACTAATAATTCACCAGATAATTTAGAATATTTATGGGTGCAATTAGATCAAAATGTTAGAAAAAAAGATTCTCCTTCTTTAGATAAGGATGGTGATGGAGCTGCACCATATTACTTGCCATCTGGTTTTACAAATAAGTTTATAAACAAACCCTTTGATGGCGGATTTAATGTCGAGTATGTTAAAAATGTAAACGGTAAACCGTTAGATTTTTTCATTAATCAAACTATGATGAGAATTGACATGTCAACTTCGCTTAAAAGTGGTGAAAGTTTTTCTTTTTCAATTAAATGGTGGTACAACATCCAAGACCATGTTAATCAAGATGGTAGATCAGGTTATGAATCATTTAAAAGTGACGGAAATAGATCTTATATAATTGCACAGTTCTTTCCAAGAATGGCAGTTTATAACGAGATAGAAGGATGGCAGAATTATCAATTTTGGGGTGATGGAGAATTTGCTTTACCTTTTGGAAATTATGATGTTAAAATAACTGTTCCCTCTGATCATATTTTGGATGCTACAGGAAAACTTCAAAACAGAAAGGAAGTTTTTTCAAAAAACATGATAAAACGATTTAATAAAGCCAAAAAATCATTCGATAAACCAGTAATGATTGTAACTCAAGCTGAAGCTGAATTAGCAGAAAAGGGATTCTCTAAAGAAAAAAAGACATGGCACTTTATTGCAGAAAATGTTAGAGATTTTGCATTTGCATCATCTAGAAAATTTATTTGGGACATGATGGCGGTAAAAGTAGGAGATAAAGATGTTATGGCTGTTTCTATGTATCCTAAAGAAGGAAATCCATTATGGGAGGATTATTCTACAGTAGTAGTTGCGGAAACTCTAAAAACTTATTCTGAATATACTTTTGATTACCCGTATCATAAAGCTATTTCGGTTCATGCCGCTCAAATCGGTATGGAATACCCTATGATTTGCTTTAATTTTGGAAGACCAAATATTGATGGTTCTTATTCTGATCAAGTTAAATACGGGATGATAGGAGTTATTATTCATGAAGTAGGTCATAATTTTTTTCCAATGATCGTTAATAATGACGAGCGTCAATGGGCTTGGATGGATGAAGGTATTAACACATTTGTTCAATATTTAACAGAACAGAAATTAGGAAAAGACAAACCTGAAATTATTTTTCCTCTAGAGGAATATCCTTCCAGAAGAGGAAAAGCAAAAGATATAGTTAATTATATGAGTGTGGATCAAAACTCGTTAGCTCCAATTATGAGTAATCCTGAAAACGTTTACAGCCTTGGGCCTAATGCTTATGGTAAGCCAGCAACAGCGTTAAACATTCTAAGAGAAACTATAATGGGTGAAGAGCTTTTTGATCATGCCTTTAAAACCTATTCTAAAAGATGGATGTTTAAGCACCCTACGCCTGAAGATTTCTTTAGAACTATGGAAGATGCCTCTGCTGTAGATTTAGATTGGTTTTGGAGAGGATGGTTCTACACAACTGACTATGTAGATATAGGAATAAGTGAAGTTAAACAATACTATGTGTCTCCAGAACCTGGTTCAGAAATGAAAAAAATGATGGAAGAAAGAGGTGTCTCTATAGAAAACTTAAGACCATTAGTTTATTTAGAAGATTTCGAAAATGATACTAAAAACAAAAAAGAAGGTAACCCTTTAGACAATTCAAAATTATTAAACAATTACCTTAATGAAAACTATAGTGAAGAGGAGTTATCTAGTTTAAATATTCCAAAATATTTTTATGAAATCGTTTTCGATAAACCGGGAGGACTTGTTATGCCAATTATAGTAGATTATGAATATGAAGATGGAACAAAAGAAAGGATTACATACCCTGTTCAAATATGGAGAAAAAATGATGATACAGTAAGTAAAATGGTGACGTCTAATAAGAAAATAGTAAATATTGTTTTGGATCCTGACCTAGAAACAGCTGATATTGATACATCAAATAATTCATGGCCTAAAAAACAAGATGACTCTGATTTCGATAAGTTTAAAGCTAAAATAAAAGGTTAAATTTCATATATAAATGGTCGATTAAATTAATCGACCATTTATATATATTTACATTAAATATTATAATATGATTCTTTTTATAAGTGGACCCGAAATTCTATTTGTTGGATTAATAGTTCTACTTGTTTTTGGTGCGGATAAAATTCCTGAAATTTCAAGAGGACTTGGAAAAGGAATTCGCCAAGTTAAAGATGCAACTGATGATATAAAGAGTGAGATTCAAAAAAGTGTTAAAAAACAAGGAATTGATACAGATTCAATTAAAAAAGAAATTGATGATGTCAAAGAAAAAATGGATGATTTAGGGGGTTCTATAAAAAGAAATCTTTAAATTTTCCTACAAATAGATATTCCATCTCTAATAGGGAGTATTATAGTTTCAACTCTACTATCATTATTAATCATATTATTAAAATCAAAAAGAGTTTTTGTTGCAGTATCATTCTTGCTTGTTTTTTCTAATACTTTTCCGCTCCACAAAACATTGTCTGAGATTAGCACACCATTTTTGTTTAATTTATTAATTACTAAGTTGAAATAATTAATATAATTTTCTTTGTCAGCATCAATAAAAATCAGATCAAAAGATTCGTTTAGTTCAGGAATTATCTTGAGAGCGTCTCCATTGTATTGAATAATTTTATTACCTTTTTTTGATTTATTGAAATATTTTCTTTGAATACTTTCTAGTTCTTCATTTTTGTCAATTGTATGGATTATTCCATTTGGATCTAGACCTTCTAATATACATAAGGCAGAATACCCAGTATAAGTACCAACCTCTAAAACATTTATAGGTTTTAGTAATTTAGAAATCATTGAAAGAATTCTTCCTTGGTATGCTCCGCTTAACATTCTTGGATTAAGCACCTTTAAATTAGTCTCGCGATTTAATTCTTTTAATAGGTCAGGTTCCTTTTGGGAAAACAACTCTACATATTCTAATATTTCTTTGTTTATGAAATTATTCATCCTTTCGCTTAGCATATTTAAAACGATCTAGAAGAGCTGGAAGAGCATATCCATCTAAACCATTTATTGTTACAGTTTTAGCTTTATCAAGACTTAACCATCCGTCCTCTTGAATAATATTATTATCACAATAAATGTCGTTAATTTCAGCTACCATTAATAGCGTGTTATTTTCTTTTATTTCATATTTATTTATAAACTTACATCCTAATTTTATTTTTGAACTTTTTACATAAGGAGCTTTAAAGTCATCAATAAATTCTTTTTCTAAACCAGTCATGTCAAATTCTGAAATAATTGAAGGGTATCTAGCTGATGTGTGATGAGCATCTTTAATGTTATCAAAATACACATGATTAACGGTAAATATTTTATTATCCATTATGTTTTTATAAGTATCTCTTGGAACTGTAGTTGGACGTACAATAAAACTTAACAATGCTGGATCACTTCCCAAATGAGTTATTGAACTAAAAATCGCAACATTATATACTCCTTTCTCAGAAACAGTTCCAATCAGATTAGCTGATTTATATCCTGTACAACTGTTGATAAGATTTAGTCTGTAAATCTTATCCATTTTATTTATTTGAGATTTTGAAAAGTGATCCATTTATAATAAATTTAAGTGTTAAAATATGATAATTTAATTCGTTTTACTTAAATCATCATACTTAAAACATTTTTATATGTGTTTTATTTTTAACAAAAAATTTAAATTTTATCAAAAATAATATTCAAAAATATAGATTAACAATACTACTTTTTTCAATTAGTTTAATTTGCTACGCTTCTTTTTATCTTATTGGCAGTGATATTGATGAGGATGGTTATTTGAAAGAACCTTTCGGACTAATACCAATAGGTGCTCTTTTCTTTTTTGCTTCTATTATGAGTTTAGCTTGGTTAAAAATAAAAAAGTAGACACCATTTGGGGTCTGCTTTTTACATTATTTGATATTCTTTTATTTAATCCTTCTTTTTTTTGTTTTTACAAGAAGCCATTGCTGATTTTAATTCTTCGTGAGACTTTATTTTCTTTTTTATAATATTCTTATCATCTCCATAAGTTAATATTGTTACTGGAAAAACTAGTTGAGGTTTTGTTTTGGTTTTTTCATTGATTTCATACCAACCCTTCATAGCTACACATATTTCTTTTCTATTATTTCCAGTAATTATTGAACCATCCGGCATAGAATATGAAAGTGGGTATTCAAATTTAAAACATGGACCTTTTCCCTTACCCTTTTTTCTTTTTCCTTTAGAACTCGTTAGTTTTCTTCCTTTTGTTGTGAAATAGAGTTCATCATCTCTTTCATAGTCTAATTCAAGTTTTATAAAATCAAAACTTTTCATTTCAATTTCATAACCAAGCTCTGGAGCTAATGCTGCTTCATCAATAAAATCATTAGGCATTTCAAAATTTATTGAAGAAATTGCTGAGTTAGGTAGGTCAGAACTAGAAATTAAAATTTTATTTTCAGAATCAATAATAGCTTGAATCAATTCATCATCTGACATTTCACTTCCGTCGACATCACAGGAGATAAAAAGTAAAGGACTTATAAGGGCGAATAATAACAAATATTTTTTCATATTTAACAATTATACTACTAATTTATAAATTAAATTTATTTTTAACAAATTTTTTCTTTTCTAAAATCATTCATTAAATATTATAATTAACTTGCGTCTTATGAGAAAAAAATTAATTATATTTTCGTTTATTGTTCTATTTCAGTTCACTTTTAGTCAAGAATCTCAATTGGTTGAAGTGGAGGAATTTCCTGTTTTTCCAATATGCAGTTTGGTTCCTTTATCAATGCAAAATATTTGTTTTGAAGAAACTATTTCTGAGCATATAGATAATAATTTTGTATATCCAAAAGCTGCTTTTGAATTAGAACTTCAAGCAGTTGTTAAAGTTTTTTTTGAAATTGATATTAATGGAAAGGTCGATAAATTATTTGCAAAAGCTTCTTTGGTAGGGGTTAAGTTTGATGAGCAAGAAGCTTTGTTGAAAGCTAATCAAATTTTTGAACAAGCTTCTATTGATATAATTAATAAACTTCCTTTAATGAAACCAGGAAAAGTTAATGGTGAAATTGCGCCATTTCCTTTTCAAATTCCCATAACTTATAGATTACCAAGATTAAGCGATAATTCTAATCAAGTTTATCCAATAGATAGTGTAGAATGGGCTCCACTATTTCCTGAAACAAATGATATCTCATCAGATGAATCAAAATCTTATTTTAAAAAAAGAATAGAAGATCATGTTAAAAGATATTTAAGGTTTCCAAGAAAGTCAAAAAACATTAATGATCTGGTTATGGTTTTTGTGGAAATTGTAGTTGAGAATGATGGTAATATTTATGAAATCACATCTTTTGGTCCAGATGAGTTTAGAAAAGAGGCTGAAAGAGTTGTCAAAAAAATTCCACCTTTAGAGCCCGGATTAAATAACAATTACCCTGTAGCAGTTTCTTATACAATTCCAGTAAAATTTAAAAGAAAAAAATGATAAAAAAAGTAATTAATCACAGAGGATGGCTAAAATCTTTTTTATTCATTCCTCTCCTTCTTTTTTCGCAAATTTTTGGAGTATTAGTATTGTTGTTATCAGGCTATGAGTTAAGTGAGATTTCATCTAATACAATGAATGAAAGTATTATGATAATACTTGAATACTCAGGTTTAGTTATTGTTACTATTATGATTTGGCTATTCATGAAATATATAGATAAACAACCTTTAATAGAGATAGGGTTTCAAACTCAAGGAAGATTAAAAGAAATTAATTACGGCATTTTCTTGGGATTATTTATTATGGCTTTTGCATTTATATTTTTATCCTCAATTGGAGAAATAATTTTCTTAAGTTATTCATTCGATTTTAATCAAATTTTGTTATCGTTAGTGCTTTTTATTGGAGTTTCTTTTTTTGAAGAAATTATCTTTAGAGGATATATGCTTAAAAACTTATTGGAATCTTTTAACCCCTTTGTGGCTCTTTTAATTTCATCTTTGTTTTTTTCATTGATTCATGGATCAAATCCAAATGTAACCACACTTGGCTTATGTAATATCTTTTTAGCTGGATATTTTTTAGGGGCTTCTTATGTGTTTACTAAAAACTTATGGTTTCCAATAGCCCTCCATTTTAGTTGGAATTTTTTTCAATCTATGTTTGGATTTAAAGTTAGTGGACTTGATTCTTATTCAATAATTGATTTTACAATTCCTCAAAATAACATGTTAAATGGAGGAGAATTTGGTTTTGAAAGTTCTTATTTATCTATAATTGTATTGATTTTTGGTACTTTTATTATATGGAATTATTTTAAAAATAAAAATATTGAAAAAAATTGAATTTATTATTTTTAAAAAGGGTCATTAACTCAGTTGGTTCAGAGTGTTACCTTGACAGGGTAGAAGTCACTGGTTCGAATCCAGTATGACCCACTAAATTTAAAACTATGCATAAAAAAATATATTTATTTTTTCTGATCCTATCTTTCACAAGTTATTCTCAGAATTTTGACAAAAAAATTAATGAATTGTCTTCCAATTATGAATCTGATATAATTGAACTCAGACATTGGTTTCATGAAAACGCAGAATTGAGCAATAGAGAATTTAAAACTGCCGATAGAATAGCTGCAGAATTAAAGAAAATCGGTTTAAATCCTCAAACTGGCGTAGCAAAAACTGGAGTTGTAGCTGTTCTTAAGGGTGGGAAGCCTGGTCCTGTTGTAGCTTTAAGAGCGGATATTGATGGTTTGCCAGTAAAGGAACGAGCTGATTTGCCATGGGCCTCTAAAATGATTGGTGAATATAATGGAGAAGAAGTTCCAGTTATGCATGCCTGTGGACACGATACTCATACGGCCATATTATTAGGAGTAGCTAAAGTATTATATGAAATAAAAGATCAGATTCCTGGAACTATAAAATTTATATTTCAACCTGCAGAAGAAGGAGCACCAGTTGGTGAGGAAGGAGGGGCTGAATTAATGGTAAAAGAGGGCGTTCTGAAAAATCCAGACGTTGATGCTATTTTTGGTCTTCATATTTGGTCTCAAATTAGTGCAGGAAAAGTTTACGTTAGACCAAAAGGAATAATGGCGGCTGTTAATGAGTTTAGGATTGATATAGAAGGGATTCAAACTCATGGATCAACTCCTTGGACAGGCGTAGATCCAATTGTTACAGCTTCTCAGATGATTAACTCAATTCAAACTATAGTTAGTAGAAGTATGCCATTGACTGAAGCAGCGGCAGTAGTAACTATTGGAAGTATTCATGGAGGAGTAAGAAGCAATATAATACCTGAAAGTCTTTATATGTTAGGAACAATCCGAACTCTTGATGAAAACATGAAAAAAACAGTTCTAAAAAGATTGGATGAGATAGTTTACAATATTGCTGAAGCTAATAATGCAAAAGCAAAAATTACGTATCTAGTTAGCTACCCTATTACTTACAATGACCCTGAACTGTATAATCAAATGTTGCCATCTCTAAAAAGAATAAATGGTTCTGAAAATGTTCACTCTATGAATGCTATTACAGGAGCAGAAGATTTTTCTTTTTATCAAGAAAAAATCCCAGGTATATATTTTTTTATTGGCGGTGCTAAAAAGGGAACTGACCCTTCAAAAGCAGCACCTCATCACACACCTGATTTCTATGTCGATGATTCAGCAATGTTAACAGGAATCAAGTCAATGACAACATTAACTTTAGATTATTTAAAAAAGAATAAATAATCAATGTCTATTGTAGTTTATAGTAAAGAAGTTCAAGCTTCAGGACGTTTTAATGATGGAGAAATTATAGAAAAAAAACCCATAGGGTTTCCTCAAGATATGGGAGAATTAAAACCCTATTCTAATTTATTTTACTGGGCTAATGCCTGGACTCCTAATTCCAAAAGCACTATTGAATTACATCCTCATCAAGGTTTTGAAATATGTAGTTTTGTTATTAAAGGAGGGATAAAACACTACGATTCAAAACAACAAAAATGGATTCCGTTAATAAAGGGAGATGTACAAATTATTAGAGCTGGAAGCGGAATTTCACATGCTGAAGAAATACTTGATAAATCTGAAATATTTCAAATTTGGTTTGATCCTGATATTTCAAAAACTTTAAATAAGCCTGCCACTTATGATGATTATAAACAAAAGGATTTTCCAGTTATTTTATCAGACAAAATGAAGACCACTATAATTAAGGGTGATAAATCTCTTTTTGAAATGGACTCCGAAGGAGTTGAAATAAAAGAATATGATTTTGATAAAGGTGTTTTTAATTTAGAATTAGATGATAAATCTATTTATTCTTTTTTCTTAATTAATGGCTCAATTAGCATAGAAAATGATAAAGCTTTAAAAGGGGCTTTTGTAAAAATTCAAGACAGAAAACAGGTTTCATTTGATGTTTTTGAAAAAAGCCAGGTATTTGAAGTTAAAACTCCAAAACTTATAACTTATTCAACTTATTTTGAAAGATTCATAAATTAATTAAATGGAGATACTCTCTTATTAGTTTCTTTTTCAAAAGCATAACCTAGCTGATATAATTTTTCTTCACTGTAGGACGGACCAATAAATGTTAAATTTGAAGGCACTCCACTTTCTCTGTAGCCCATAGGAACTGTTAAACAAGGGTAATAAGCTCCTGCAGCGTAGGATGCATGATAGTTGTTTATTGAGAGTACGGCATCTAAATCATATTTATTTATAGCTTCATCAAAGTATCTTTTACCTTCAAGTTTTATTCTACTTTTGATCTCAGAAATTTCTAAATCTGTAGTATTATTTAACGCAATACTTTTGAAAATCCCCTGACCATAGGGGGCTCTTTTTAAAGAATCTTCAATGTTAAAGTCAATTATTTCTTTTATGTTTTTTATTGAATTTTTAGAATATTTATTAAGGTATTTAGGTAAATCCTTTTTCATATCAACGTCTAAAATTTTCCTAAATCCGTTGTAATTAATTTCGGGAGGAGTGAATTCAAATATTAGTCCACCTTCTTTTTTTATTTGTTCAATAGCCTCAGCGTATAGCGGTTCGTCTAATAGGTTTTTAAATACTCCAAATCTTTTATTTTTCAATGTTGAATTTAAAACAGTCTCCATTTCAATTTTATTTTTACTAACTGAAAAACTATCATCTTTGTCAAATCCTGTTATAGCATTGAAAACTATAATATTATCAATTACATTTTTTGTCATTGGACCTGAGGTATCTAATGTACTCGAAATCGGTACAATTCCAGTTCTACTTACTAACCCAATAGTGGGTTTTAAGCCAACTATAGAGTTTAATGATGCTGGTGATAATATAGATCCTGAAGTTTCTGAACCTAAGGAAACTGACGAAAAATTTGAAGAAATAGCTACACCACTCCCAGAGCTAGAACCTCCAGATTCAAATTTTTTTCTTCCATAAGGGTTTAAAGTTTGTCCGCCAATTGCACTATATCCAAGAGGACAGTTGTTACAGAAATAATAAGCCCATTCACTCAAGTTTGTTTTTCCTAGAATAATTGCTCCATTTTCTTTTAATTTTTTCACTACATAGGCATCCTCTGCATTATTGTCAATTAATGCTACAGACCCTGCAGTTGTAGACATCCCTTTAAAGTTAATATTATCTTTTAATAGAATAGGGATTCCGTACAAAGAGTAAATAGATTTAGGCTTTTTTTTATCTTTTTCTCTTGCTTGATTTAATATATCTGGGTTTAAAGAGATTATAGAGTTGAGATACAAATCTTTGTTAAATTCAAATTTTTTAATTCTATATAAATAAAATAGAGTTAATTCTTCATAGGTTAATTCTCCTGAAATAATAAATTTTTGAATAGTTGGTATATCTTTTTCAATTATTAGTTCTTTTAAATTAGTGTAATTCAACTCTGTAAAATTCTTTAGTTCTTTTTCAAATGGTTTAAGCCATGCATTCTTGTCATTGTATTTTGATTGAATGAGTTTGAATTGCATTCTATCAATAGGATGCTTTTTGTTTTCAAGTATTTCGGAAGTTTCGTTATAAGCATTCCATTCATTTGTTGTCTGACAGCTTAAAAAAGCTAAAAGAAAACTAAAAATTAAAAATGTGTTTTTCATAATTTAAGTTTTAATATCATTAATTATAGAATGTCTGCTATTTCTTCCATTCTCATCGCTCTAGAGCCCTTTATAAGAATATTGTTTTCTTTAATACTATTAGATTTCAAATATTTTATAAAATCAGATTTTGTTTTAAAAAATAATGACTTAGCTTTTTTGTTTTGTTCATTATAAAACTCATTTCCTATTAAATAAATTTTATTGATTTTACTTTTTAAGCAATAGTTGATTATTTCTAAATGTAAACTACTGGATTCTTTTCCTAATTCAAACATGTCACCTAATATTATAGCTTTTGAGCCTTCTATATTCAAATATGAATCTATGGCAGCTAACATACTACAAGGGTTGGCGTTATATGCATCTAAAATTATTTTTTTATTATTTTTTTCAATTATTTGTGACCTATTGTTTTTAGGGATATAGGATTCTATAGCTTTTTTAATATTTTGAATAGGAATTTTAAAATTTAATCCAAGCGCTATTGCTGCTCCAATATTTGAAAAATTATAATCACCAATTAATTGACTGTTAATTTCTATATTTTTATAAATAACTGAAATAAAGTTTTTTGTATTTTTTTTAAAATTATAATTAGATTTTTTATTAACACTGAATGTTATAGAGTTTTCTTTTTTGAATTTATTTTGAATAGCATCATCATTGTTGATTAGTATGATCCTGTCATTTTTTATTAGCCAATCGTAAAGCTCTGTTTTACCCTTAATAACTCCATTTAAATCTCCAAACCCTTCTAAGTGTGCTTTTCCAAAATTTGTAATATAACCTATATCCGGTTTAACAAGATTTGTTAAAAATGAAATTTCTTTTATATGATTAGCTCCCATCTCAACTATAGCAAACTCTGATGTTTCCTTTATTCCTAATAAAGTTAAAGGAACCCCGATATGATTATTTAGATTGCCTTTTGTTGAATTAGACTTATTTCCAAAACTAAGTACAGAATTTATTAATTCTTTGCTTGTTGTTTTTCCATTACTTCCAGTTATAGCTATAATAGTTGTATTTGTCAATTTTGTTCTATGGAAGACAGATAATGATTGTAAGGTTTTTAGAACGTTTTTAACTTTAATAAATTTAGGATTATCTGAAATTTGACTATCTATTATAGCATATTTAGCTCCTTTGTCTAGCGCTTCTAAAGCGTATTCATTTCCGTCAAAATTATCACCTTTTAGTGCAAAAAATAAACTGTTTTTTTTTAAAACTCTCGAATCTGTAGAAATATCTTCACATTCTTTAAAATAAGTATATAGCTTGTCAATATCCATTTATTAAATTTAATGAATTATTGATAAACTAATTAAGTATGTAAAAATAGTTGATTTATCTTTTTTTAGGCTTTTTAGCATTTCTCGATTCTCCTAAATATGACATTGCACACCTGAAGCCAATAAAATTATTGGTCATATCCTGAGGCAAAAATCTTCTTTGAGCAGGATCTAGATAATAGGCTCTATCTAACCAAGACCCACCCTTAAATACTCGAGCTTCATCATTAATTAAAGTTATTGCTTGTTCGTTTGGTTTTTCTGCATCGATAATATTATACATTGGATTATATTCACCGACCGAGTTCGGCGAATTTGCATCTCTTGTAGATGTTCTATCACCATCATTAAAATTTCTATTATCACCCACAGAGTAGTTTACTCTATATATAGAGTCTGAAACTACTTCTTCTTTAACAGAACCTGGTAGGTTGTCAAATGTAGCGCTATCAGGATCAATTGTAATTACCTTTCCGTCATCACCAATTGAAGGATTTGTATAAACACTTCCCCTGTAATAGTTAAAATCATTAATAGCTTCATCAATTATTGGTCTGTAGACATCTGCTACCCATTCTGCTACATTTCCAGCCATTCCGTAAAGTCCAAAATCGTTAGGGGGATAGGATCTAACTGCAGTAGTTATTCCCGAACCAGTTTCTGACCACCCTGCTATTCCACCATAATCTCCAGCAGAAAGCTTAAAGTTAGCTAATTGATCTCCTAAGTTCTTTTTCTTACCTGATCTTGTGTATTCACCATCCCATGGAAATTTCTTCTTCCCTCTGTATATGTTTTCTGCTCTTATTTCACTCAAAGCTAGTGCTGCATACTCCCATTCTGTTTCAGTTGGAAGTCTATACTCAGGTAGTAAAATACCATCCTGTCTGTCAGCATAACTCACTATTTCTTCACCATCTTCATTTGTTTCTTTTGCTTTATCTCCAGCAACCTCATTCATTCTTCCTCCATAAGCTTTGCTAGGGTCTAAATAGTATGCATCTGTATTAAATGAGTAACCATCCTTCAAACTATCAGCTTGAATTGCTTCTGGTCTTAACAATCCTTTCGAAACTAACATTAATTCATTAACTCTATCAGTTCTCCATTTCGCATATCTAGATGCTTGCTCCCAACTAACACCTACTACAGGGTGGTCTTGAAACGCAGGGTGTCTAAGGTAGTTGTCTACCATATCTTCATTAAATCCTAAGGGATTTCTCCAGACTAGAGTATCTGGAAGTGCAGCAACGTATATAGAATGTAAATTTTCAATATCTGAAAAAACTTTTTTCATCCAATCTAGATATTCTAAATACATTAAGTTAGTAACTTCAGTTTCATCAATGTAAAAGGATCTTACATATTGCTGAGTTGGTGTATTGTTCCAATCGTGCATTACATTATCTTTTACATTTCCTTTTGTGAATGTTCCACCTTCAACAAACACTAAGCCAGGACCAGTCATTTGGCCTTTGTATTTATTGTCATATTGAAACCCACCGTCCTTAGAGTTGATTCCAAATCCTGTTCCTTGTGAAATGTTTTTACCCCTTTTAGTTGAATTGTTATTTCTGCTACAACCAATAAATAAAATAATCATTACGATTAAAGAAAATGATTTAAATAAGGTTTTAATATTCATGTATTTTATTTTAACTTTTGAATTCTGACTCGCTAAGATAGTAAATAGTTTAAAAAAAAAATTAATTTAAATAATTCATCGCAAAAATAATATTTCTATATATTTAACGTTTTAATATTATGAATAAAAAATATCTTTTAATTTTCTTTTTTATATTAATAGTCAAAGCTAATTTCTCTCAAGAAAGAAGGGTTATAACTACAGCCGTTCCTTTTTTAATGATTTCTGCTGATGCTAGAGCCTCAGGGTTAGGAGAGCAAGGAGTAGCAACCTCTCCTGATGCATTTTCTCAACATTGGAATCCTTCAAAATATGTTTTTTCAGATCAAATTGGAGGGCTAGGGGTCAGTTATACCCCTTATTTAAGCAAGTTAGTTAGTGATGTATTTTTAGCTAATATTAATTACTTTAATGTAATAGATGAAAGGAGTTCGTGGTCTGCAAGTTTCAAATATTTCAGTTTAGGCGATATAGATATAATTCAAAACCCACAAGACATTCCTATACTTGAGAACCCTAATGAATTTACTTTGGATGCTTCTTATGCATTAAAACTTAGTGATTATTTTGCAATGGCGGTTACAGGAAGGTTTTTAATGTCTGATGTAAAGCTCCAATCTGTAGATTCAGATTCAGATTCTGCAAGTTCTTTTGCAGTTGATATCTCAGGGTTTTATCAATCTGATGTAAGAGCTTACAAAAATTTTAATGGAATTTGGAGAGCTGGTTTTAATTTGTCTAATTTGGGTCCAAGAATGAAATATGAAGAGTTGGGTAGAAAGAATTTTATTCCCACTAATTTAAAAATTGGAACAGCTTTTGATTTTATATTTGACTCTTCAAATAAAATTTCACTTAATATTGAACTTAATAAATTATTAGTTCCTTCTCCTAGTGTTCCCATTTATAATTCTAATGACCAAATAATAGGATACAATCAGGTAGATGTAGGTTTTTTATCTGGAGTTTTTAAATCTTTTGGAGATGCTCCTGACGGTTTTAGCGAAGAATTACAAGAAATCACATTAGCTTTTGGGTTAGAATACCTGTATAACGACTCTTTTGCATTAAGAGCTGGTTATTTTAATGAACATGAAAATAAAGGTGCAAGAAAATATTTAACATTTGGAACTGGTTTTAAACTTACCGATATTAATTTAGATTTATCATACCTATTATCAACCTCATCAGTTATTAGTCCATTAGAAAATACTCTTAGGTTTTCTTTTACTTATAATTTTTATTAATTATTTTTTTCTTAATATCTTTAATGAATTGTATAGATATGTTAACTTTGACATAATAAATTAGTGATATTAGGTTTGTTTATTTTAAAAAATATTTAATCAATTAATGAAAGAAATTACCAAAGAAACTTATTTAAAATGGTATGAAGACATGCTTTTTTGGAGAAAATTTGAAGACAAATTGGCTGCTGTTTATATCCAACAAAAAGTAAGAGGATTTCTACATCTATATAATGGACAAGAGGCTGTACTTGCAGGAGCTCTTCATGTTATGGATCTTAATAAAGACAGGATGATAACTGCTTACAGGAATCATGTTATGCCTATTGGAATGGGTGTAGACCCCAAAAGAATAATGGCGGAATTATATGGAAAATCTACTGGAACTTCTATGGGTTTAGGCGGATCTATGCATATTTTTTCTAAAGAGCATAGGTTTCATGGAGGTCATGGTATTGTTGGTGGACAAATTCCATTAGGAGCTGGAATGGCATTTGGCGATAAGTATTTTAATAGAGGAGCAGTAACTCTTTGTTTTATGGGAGATGGAGCTGTTCGTCAAGGTTCTTTACATGAAACTTTAAACTTAGCAATGCTATGGAAGCTACCTGTCGTTTTTGTTGTTGAAAACAACGGATACGCTATGGGAACATCTGTTGAAAGAACTTCTAATCATTCTGATATTTGGAAATTAGGCTTGGGTTATGAAATGCCGTGTGGCCCAGTTGACGGAATGAATCCTATTAAAGTCGCTGAAGCTCTTGATGAGGCTATTTCTAGAGCTAGAAAAGGAGGTGGTCCAAGTTTTTTAGAAATGAAGACTTACAGGTACAGAGGACACTCTATGTCAGATGCTCAAAAATATAGAACAAAAGATGAAGTTAATGAATACAGAAAAATTGATCCAATAAGTCAGGTGAAAAAAATGATTTTAGAAAACGAATTCGCTTCTGAGGATGAGATCTCAATAATTGATCAGTCTATCAAATCTAAAGTTTTGGAATGTGAGAAATTTGCTGAAGAATCTCCTTATCCAGATAAAAGTGTGATGTATGATGCCGTTTATGAACAAGAAGACTATAACTTTATTTCTCATAAATTAAAATAATGGCACAAATAATAAACATGCCCAGATTAAGCGACACAATGGAAGAGGGTGTAGTTGCTAAGTGGCTTATAAATATTGGAGATCAAGTAAAAGAGGGTGATATTTTAGCTGAAATAGAAACTGACAAAGCTACGATGGAGTTTGAGTCTTTTTATGAGGGAACTCTTTTGCATATCGGAATTAAAGAAGGTGAAACAGCAGCTGTAGATACTTTGTTAGCTATTGTTGGTGAAAAAGATGAAGATATTTCTTCATTACTTGTTGTTGAAAAACCTAATAATGGACAATTAGATTTAGTAGATCAAATAGAGCAAACAGAAAGTTTAGATATAATAAATACAGAAGTAAATACTAACCTCAATTACAAGGTAGTGACCATGCCTAGACTAAGTGACACAATGGAAGAAGGTACTGTTTCTTCTTGGTTAGTTAATATTGGAGATCAAGTAAAAGAAGGAGATATCTTGGCTGAAATAGAAACTGATAAGGCTACTATGGAGTTTGAATCGTTCCAAGAGGGTACACTATTGTATATTGGAATTAAAGAAGGGGAAACTGCTTTAGTTGATAGTCTATTAGCTATTATTGGAGATGAAGGTGCTAACTTTCAGTCAGAAATTAAAAAATATGAAGCAGGAGAATTTGGTGTTTCTGTAAACAGTTCAGAAAAAGAAATTTTAACTGAAAATAAAATTGAAGTTACTAAACCAGTATTGGATGAAGGTAAATCTAAAATTGCTTCTGATAGAATCTTAGTGTCTCCACTTGCAAAGAAAATAGCTAAAGAAAAAAACATTGACTTACTTTTAGTAAAAGGTTCTGGAGATAATGGTAGAATAGTAAAAGAAGATATTGAGAACTTTATTCCCTTAAAATCAGACATTCCATTAATGAGTATTCGGAGTAATCATTCTGAAACTGAAGATTTTGAAGAAATTGAAAATTCTCAAATGAGAAAAGTTATAGCTAAAAGATTAAAAGAATCTAAGTTTACAGCCCCTCATTATTATTTAAGTGTAGAGTTTGATATGGACAATGCGATTGCTTTCAGAAAGCAATACAACACTATACCGGACACCAAAATTTCTTTTAATGATATTATAGTTAAAGCTTGTGCTATATCTTTAAAACAACACCCTAGGGTTAATTCTCAATGGTTTGAGGACAAGATAAGGTTAAACCATTATGTTCATATTGGTGTAGCTGTTGGGATTACTGACGGCTTAGTAGTTCCTGTAATTCGTTTTGCAGATCAAAAATCTCTTCCTGAAACTGGAGCTATGATAAAAGATTATGCTACTAAAGCTAGAGATAAAAAACTTCTTCCCGAACAGATGCAAGGGAGTACTTTTACTGTGTCTAATTTAGGTATGTTTGGAATTCAAGAATTCACCTCAATAATTAATCAGCCAAATTCAGCAATATTATCTGTTGGAAGTATTGTTCAAAAACCAGTTGTAAAAGAGGATAAAATACAAGTTGGTAACACTATGAAGTTAACTTTAGCATGTGACCATAGAACGGTTGATGGTGTTACTGGATCTCTATTTTTAGAGACTCTAAAGGGTTATATAGAAAACCCAGTAACTATGTTAGTTTAAAAGCCTTTCATGAAAAATGTAATTATTACTGGAGCGAGTAGAGGTATAGGGTTTGAATTGACAAAGTTATTTTGTGATAAAGGTTATAAGGTTATTGCTTTATCTAGAAGTATCTCTAAATTAAATATTCCAAACGTTACAGCTTATGAATTGGATATTTCATGTGAAAAATCAATTTTAAAAACAGTTAAACTTATTTTAAATGATTTTAGCCAAGTAGATATTTTAATTAATAATGCTGGAAGTTTAATTAATAAGCCATTTTCTGAAACTTCATTTAATGATTTTGAATCAATTTACAAAGTCAATGTATTTGGATTAGCTGAACTAATTAGATTACTCTTACCTGGTTTTCATAAAAAAAGTCATGTCGTCAACATTAGTAGTATTGGAGGAATTGGTGGCTCTAGCAAATTCCCTGGCCTTTCTGCTTACTCTAGCAGTAAAGGAGCTTTAAACATTTTAACTGAAATGTTAAGTGAAGAATTTAAAGACTCAGGTCCAAGCTTTAACTGTCTAGCTTTAGGAGCTGTTCAAACAGAAATGTTAGAAGAAGCATTTCCAGGTTTTCAAGCTAAAGTAAGTCCGTTAGAAATGGCAAACTATATTTACAATTTTTCAACAGAAGGGAACAAACTTTTTAACGGAAAAACTATTCCGGTTTCTACTTCAAACCCATGATTGAATTTGATATATTAGAACTAATACCCGAAGCCTCCCACGAATTAGTTAAACCTTTGATTTTTGAAAAACATCTTAATATTAAAATTGTTAAGGTTAGAAAAACCAAACATGGTGATTTTAAAAAATTAAGAAATGGATCTAACCAGATTACTTTAAATCATATTAATAATAAATACAGGTTCCTAATAACTTTAATCCATGAATTAGCACATTTCAAAGTGTATAAAAACATTAAAAAAAGAGTTAATCCTCATGGAGTCGAGTGGAAGAATACATATAAGTTATTGATGTTGCCTTTTTTAAATAATAAAATTTTTCCAAACGATATTCTTTCAAAATTAGCAACTCATATTAAAAACCCTTCTGCATCTACAGATTCTGACACAAACTTAGTTGTTGCATTAAATAAATATGATTATTTTAATGATAATAAAATCTTTTTAAATGATCTTTCAGAAGATTGTTTATTCGAATATGATCAAGGTAAAGTTTTTTTAGTTAAACGTAAATTGAGAAAAAGATATATTTGTAAAGAACTGTCTTCGGGAAGAGAGTATTTGTTTTCTCCTGTAGCAAGAATTAAATCAATAGAAAAATGAAAACAGTTGCAGTTAGTGGTTATTTTGATCCAATTCATGTTGGACATCTAGAGTATTTAAAACTATCAAAAGAATTAGGAGATAGATTAGTGGTTATTGTTAATAATAATCATCAATGTGTTTTAAAAAAAGGAAAACCATTTATGGATGAGAAGGATAGAGTAGAAATTGTTAAGTCACTTAAAGTGGTTGATGAAGTTTTTTTATCGATTGATATGGATAAGACAGTATGTGCTTCTCTTGAATCTATCAAGCCTGATATCTTTGCTAATGGTGGAGATAGAAGTACAGAAGAAGTTCCTGAATCGGTTATTTGTAAAAAACATAATATTCAAATGACAGATGGTTTAGGTGATAAGATTAGAAGTTCGTCGGACTTAACCGGTCTTAAACAAAAATAATTTTATGGAAACTAAATTTAATTTTTCAGATGAAGAGTCAAATGTAAATTCCGAAAATCAATCCATTTCTAAAAATGCTAAAGGATTGTTTTTTTCTTTATTCTCTTTTTTAAAAGAAGTATTAGATTTTAGAAAAGATACAGATAAAGAGACTACATTGATTTCTATAAAAAACGATATTTCGATTAAAGGTCCTAATGCATGGATATTGATTTGTTCGATTTTTGTCGCTTCGGTTGGATTAAATGCTAACTCTATTCCAGTTGTGATTGGGGCGATGTTGATTTCTCCATTAATGGGTCCAATATTAGGTTTTGGTATGTCGATTGCCATAAATGACTTAGAGACTTTAAAAAAATCATTGATAAACTTCACAGTGATGGTCATTTTAAGTGTTCTTACTGCTTATTTGTTTTTTTCTTTTTTCCCTCTTAGAGAAGAGTCTTCTGAACTTTTGTCCAGAACAAAGCCAGACATTAGAGATGTTCTAATTGCTTTTTTTGGGGGACTAGCGCTTATTATTGCAAGAACAAAAAAAGGAACGATCTCTTCAGTAGTTTTTGGTGTAGCGATTGCTACAGCTCTTATGCCACCACTTTGCACTGTTGGCTTTGGTTTAGCGACTGGCAAACCTTATTTTGCGTTAGGAGCTATGTATTTATTTATGATTAATACTCTTTACATAGTTTTAGCTACTTATTTGGTGGTTAAGTTACTGAGATTCCCAATGATAAATTATGCTAATTCAAAAAGAAGAACCACAATTGCTCGTTTAGTTACTATCTTTTCAGTTTTGATGCTTATTCCAGCATTTTTTACATTTTCTGGAGTTCTTAATGAAAGTAAATTTAAAAATTCAGCAAATGAATTTTTAAGAGTTGAGCTAGACGGATTAAAGAACAAAGATTATTTAGAAAAGACTGCTATTATTAATTATAACTATGATGATATGTCATCTAATTTTGTTTGGCCATGGTTAGATAAAAAATCTAAAATTGTATTAAATACTTTTGGATTAGAGCCTATTTCAATGGAAACTATTGATCTCCTTAAAGCCAAATTAAAAAAGTACCCTAATTTATCATTAACTGAGATTGTTTTTAATCAGCTGGAAATAGAGAATGATTTTAAGGAACAAAAACGTTTTTTAAGTGAACTTAGATATAGAGATTCTTTAGATTTAATAAATAAGTCTAATCAAATCGAGATTTTAACAAAAAAAATAAATAGACTTGAGAAAATAGAAAATAATAATCTTTTTTATCAATCTATTCTAGATGAAGTAAAATTTAATTATGAAGATATTGAAGAGTTTAATTATCTAATGGAAATTTCGCCAAATGACACCATTCCGGTATTTACTGTAAAATGGTCAGAAGATGTTTTAGAACAAAGTATTATAAATCAAGAGAATAAACTTAAAAAATGGCTATTTTTTAAACTTTCAAATGAATCTTTTGAATTGATTAGAAAATAAAATTTATAGATATTGTTTTACTTTTTTTAATAGCTCTGACGAGTATACGAAATCTGTAACAGATTGATTTGTTGTTTTAAATATTTCCTTATTTGTTCCTTCCCAGTTTTTTTCTCCATCAACTAAAAAAATAATTTTCTCCCCAATTTCCATCACTGAATTCATATCATGAGAATTGATAATCGTAGTTATATTAAATTCTTTAGTAATTTCCTGAATCAATTTATCTATTATAATTGAAGTTCTCGGGTCTAGCCCTGAGTTGGGTTCGTCACAAAATAAATATTTAGGGTTCATAACTATAGCCCTTGCTATTGCCACTCTCTTTTGCATGCCACCAGATAGTTCAGATGGCAATTTATCGTAAGCTTTCTCTAACTCAACCCTTTGAATAGCAATTTCTGCTTTTTCTCTAATTTCTTCATCATTTTTATCAGAGAGCATCGTTAAAGGAAACATCACATTCTCTATTACTGTCATAGAATCAAAGAGTGCACTTCCTTGAAAAACCATTCCCATTTCTCTTCTCAATAAAGTTTTACTGGAATCATTCATCTTTTTATTAGATACTCCATCATAAATTATTTCTCCAGAATCTGGTGTATGCAATCCTAATAAACATTTTAAAAGAACAGTTTTTCCAGAACCACTTTGTCCAATAATTAAATTTGTTTTTCCTTTGAGAAAAGTTGTAGACACATTATTTACTATTGTACTTTCGTTGAAAGACTTTGTTATGTTTTTTATTTCTATCATTAGCTTAATAATAATTGAGTTATAATAAAGTTGACTACTATTATTATTATAGATGTCCAAACAAAAGACAAGGTACTCGCTTTACCAACTTCTAGTGCACCACCTTTCATGTAAAACCCATGATATGAAGGGACTGTAGCTAAGATTATAGCGAATAAAAATGTTTTAATGTATGCATACACTATGTGATAAGGTTCGAATTCCATTTGAATTCCAGAGATAAAAGCCTCACTTGGTACACCTGCAAAAGTCATTGCTAAAAACCCTCCAAAAATTGCAACAAACATTGAAATAGTAATAACGAATGGGTAAAATAATAAAGCTACTATTTTTGGAAATACAAGATAATTAAGTGGGTTTATCCCCATTACTTCTAGGGCATCTATTTGTTCAGTAACTCTCATGGTCCCTATACTTGATGTGATATAGGACCCTACTTTTCCTGCCATTATTATTGACATAAATGTTGGAGCAAATTCAAGTATAACGGATTGTCTTGTTGCAAATCCAATTAATGATTTTGATATAAATGGACTACTAAGGTTTAAAGCAGTTTGAATTGATATTACAGCACCTATGAAAAAAGATAAAATAGCGACAATAGGTATTGATTCAATTATTAAATCATTTATTTCTTTAAAAATTAATTTTCTGAGCACTTTCCATTTACTTGGTTTGAAAAATGACATTTTTATCATTATAAAGTATTTCCCAATGTCACTTAAGTAAAACATAGTATTATTAATTATTCAAAGTTATGAATATTGAATATAATAAAGCTGGAATGAAAATTTATTTATTTGACATTATATTTGATAGGCAATAGCATTCACATTCATACCTGCTCCAACGCTTCCAAATAAAATAACATCACCATTTTTAAGAGAATGATTTTCTATTTTATTATTTTTAACTAAGTCAAAAAGAGTAGGGATTGTAGCTACTGAACTATTACCTAATTTTCTAATTGACATTGGCATTACATTTTCTGGTCTCGGTAAATCGTAAAGTTTATAAAGCCTATCTACCATTGCATCATCCATTTTTTCATTTGCTTGATGTAAAAATATCTTTTTAACATCGTTTATTGATTTGCCACTTGCTTCTAAACAATCTTTTAGTGCTTGTGGAACCTTAGTAATGGCAAATTCATAAATTTTATGCCCATGCATTTTTATATACTTTTCTTTTGATTTATTATTTGAATCAAATGATTCGCCTAAAAATAAATCATAAGTATTCTCATTAGAAAATGTGCAAGTTTTATGAGAAAGAATTCCCTGATTCAAATTATCATCTTTTTCTTCTATAATTGTTGCACCTGCGCCATCGGCAAATATCATGGAATCTCTATCGTTTACATCAACTGTTCTTGATAAAGTTTCCGATCCAATAACTAAACATTTTTTAGCAATTCCAGCTTTTATAAAGGCATTAGCATGAATTACTCCCTCAATCCATCCAGGACATCCAAATATTAAATCATAACACACACAATCAGGATTAATTATGCCTAAGTTATACTTAACTCTACTAGCTATGCTAGGAAGTTGATCAAACTGTTTGGTTCCATGTTTTATATCTCCAAAATTATGAGCTACAATAATGTAATCAATAGTTTCTTGATTGATATTAGCGTCTTTAATAGCTTTTTCAGCAGCAAAAAAGGCTAGATCTGAAGAATTATGATGATTCTTTGCATATCTACGTTCCTCAATTCCTGTAATTTCTTTAAATTTTTTTATTAATATGTCATTAGAAACTTTAAATTCAGAACCGTCAGAATTTAAAAATTTATTATCAAGAAATTGTTGATTTTTTTTTATTAATTCTGGAATATATGAACCAGTTCCTGTTATGTAAATTGACATTTTATAAAGTTTAATATTCTAAATTAAAAAAAATTAATACATTATCCTGCTTCTATGTATGTTTCCATTGGAGCGCAAGTACACATTAAATTTCTATCACCATATGCATCATCAACTCTTCTTACAGTCGGCCAAAATTTATTTTCTATAACAAAAGGTGTTGGAAAAGCCGCTATTTCTCTTGAATATGGATGATTCCATTTTTCAGAGCTTATCATTTTCATTGTATGTGGAGCGTTACAAAGAAGGTTATTCTTGTCTTCTTTAGAGCACTGTTCAATTTCTTTTCTTATTGAAATCATTGCTTCACAAAATCTATCAATTTCTTCTAAATTTTCACTTTCAGTCGGTTCTATCATCATAGTTCCTGGAACTGGAAATGAAACGGTAGGAGCGTGAAAACCATAATCAATCAACCTTTTAGCAATATCCATTACTTCTATACCATATGACTTGAATGGACGACAATCAATTATTAGCTCATGCGCAGCTCTTCCTCCTTCACCCTTATATAAAATATTATAATGATTTTCAATTCTATACTTAATGTAGTTTGCATTTAAAATAGCATATTCAGTTGAAGACTTTAATCCTTCAGCTCCTAACATGCATATATACCCATATGAAATTACACAAGCTAAGGCGGATCCCCAAGGAGCAGCAGAAATAGATTCTACACTTTCTTTAGAACTGACGTTTATAATAGGATTGTTTGGTAAAAACGGAACTAAATGTTGAGCTACACATATAGGTCCAACTCCTGGTCCTCCTCCACCATGAGGAATAGCAAAAGTTTTATGTAGGTTTAGGTGACATACGTCTGCACCAATTATATATGGGTTAGTCAGTCCTACTTGAGCATTCATATTAGCTCCATCCATATACACTTGACCTCCGTGATTGTGAATGGTTTTTGAGACTTCTTGAATAGATGATTCAAATACACCATGAGTTGATGGGTATGTAATCATTAAAGCTGCTAAGTTTTCTTCGTGTAATTTTGCTTTTTCTTTTAATTCATCTACATTAATATTACCGTGTTTATCTGTGCCAATTACTACTACTTTCATTCCCGCCATTACAGCAGATGCAGGGTTTGTTCCGTGAGCAGATGAAGGTATTAAGCAAATATTTCTATGACCTTG